>Ga0180435_10001268_pt1 | contig 26513 bp, 24 predicted proteins | sample SS_ome_3_FD_132467 | JGI IMG/M metagenome (GOLD analysis project Ga0180435, IMG submission 132467) | Hypersaline lake sediment archaeal communities from the Salton Sea, California, USA - SS_3_S_1 metaG | ecosystem: Environmental > Aquatic > Non-marine Saline and Alkaline > Hypersaline >... | reverse complement strand
TTCAAGACCGGTCATTATGTGACGGCGGGTATTTTTATCTTCAGCATGTGCGTGATATTTGCCGGGTTTGCCAACCAGGTAATGAAAATTTCCTTTGATGATTTTAAAAGCAGTGATTCAACCGGGAACATCGGTGTAAAAGAAAAGGCCAGCCTGGTCTGGCCCCAGTATATTCTCTTGCTGACATCATTGGTATTGTGTTTCTTTATCCCGGACACAATATACCAGACCATTGTTGATGCAGTGACGGCCATTGGCGGAGGACTTAAATGACGAAGGCTTTTTTGGAAGTTAAACACGGCGAGGCAGTGGCACGAGATAGTATTCCCCATCTGTCTTTGAATGAATTTCAGGAAACCGCCCTTGACATCGTATCGTCAGGGGGAAAGGTGGTTCAGCATTTCGGGTTCCAGGACGGCGACGCCCTGAAGATCATGACGGTGCTGCGGACCGACAGGCTGTTTGCCGCAAGCTGCGATGCACCGGAATCATATCCCTCATTGAGCGGGCAATGCGAACCCTTTCATATGTTTGAGCGGGAACTTGCCGAGCAGTTCGGCATCCGGCCCGAGGGCCATCCCTGGCTTAAAATGGTAAGATACCATGCCAACTGCAGGAACAAGCCGGATGTCTTCGGTAATGACTACAAGGAAGACATTCCCGGCAGGTACGACTATTACGGGGTAGACGGCGATGAAATCCACGAGGTTGCCGTGGGGCCGGTTCATGCGGGCGTTATCGAACCCGGTCACTTCCGTTTTAACTGCATCGGCGAGCGGGTTCTTCACCTGGAAATACAGCTGGGCTACCAGCACAGGGCGGTGGAAAACCTTCTGTTCAGTGTGGATGCCAAACGGCTGCCGATCCTTGCCGAAGGCATCGCGGGGGATACGGCCATCGGCCACAGCCTCTGCATGGCCCAGGCCGTTGAATCCATGACACAGCTTGAAACAGATAAAGGCGCCCGAATCATACGAACCATTGCCCTGGAACTGGAGCGCCTGGCCAACCATATCGGTGACCTGGGCGCCCTATGCGCCGACGTGGCCTTTTTGCCGCCTGCCAATTATTTTGGCCGCATAAGGGGGGACTTCCTGAACCTGTCACTTCTCCTGTGCGGAAACCGGTTTGGAAAAGGCCTTGTAAGGCCCGGCGGCGTCCGGTTTGATTTGTCCGATGATGTCAGAAAAACCCTGACCGAACGGCTTGTTGAATTGAAACCCCAGGTTGAGCACGTCCTCGAACTTATTTTTTCAGCATCCACTGTCCGGGCCCGGTTTGAAGACTGCGGTGCCGTGAGCAATTCCGATGCAGAGCACCTGGGCCTGGTGGGCCCGGCCGGCCGGGCATGCGGTATCCCCTATGATGTGAGACGCTGTTTTCCCACGGAGTATTATTCAGAGCTGGATATCCCCGAGAATAAAAAAAGCACCGGCGATGTCTATGCCCGTGCACGGATGAGGTATGATGAGGTCAAACAGTCCATCGGCATCATTCAGTCGCTGATAACCGGGTCCGTGGAGACCGCCTGCGTGGACGACAGAACCCATGACCTGCCGCCCGATTCGTTTGTTGTAACGCTAAACGAGGCATGGCGGGGGGAAGTGTCCCATGCCCTGATAACCGGCGGCGACGGAAACATACTTCGATACAAGGTTAAAGATCCGTCTTTTCACAACTGGAACGGTCTTGCCATGGCATTGAGGGATACGGGAATATCGGATTTCCCGTTGAACAATAAAAGCTTCAATCTGTCGTATTGTGGATTCGACCTCTAATATTAAAATGGCACGTAAATAAGAAAGAGAGAGTTACATGCTGACGACACTTAAAAATAGATTTGAACAGGGTTACAGGACCTGCAACTATCCCAAAGAAAAACCCGCCGTTTTTTCCCGCTACCGCGGAAAACCGGTGATAGAGCAGAATGCATCCGATGATATCGCAGACACGTGTGCAAAAGCATGCCCCCAGGACGCCATCGACGCCGCCCAAAAGAAAATCGATATGGGCCGGTGCGTATTCTGCGGCACATGCGAACGGTTGTCAAAGGGCGCCTTTGTTACGTTTACCGGTGACTTTGAAATTTCCACGGCGGAAAGGGACCACCTGTTGACGGACGGACGGAATCTTCCGGAACTTGCCGAGCATTCAAAACAGCATTTTAAAAAACTGTTCGGCCGGTCCCTGCAACTCCGCCAGGTATCGGCCGCCGGCTGCAATGCCTGCGAAGCGGATTTAAATGTTCTTGCAACCCCGTTTTTTGACCTGGGCCGGTTTGGGATCAACTTTGTGGCATCCCCCCGCCACTCGGACGGTATCGTCGTCACCGGGCCTGTGTCGCGGAACATGAAAACGGCATTGCTCGATACATACAAGGCGGTGCCGGACCCCAAGGTGGTGATTGCCGTGGGAAGCTGCGCCATCACGGGCGGCCCGTTTAAAGGCAGCCCTGAAATCACCGAAGGCCTTGACAAGATTTTGCCGGTGGACCTGTTTATTCCCGGCTGTCCGCCGCACCCCCTGACCAACCTTCATGCGCTCCTGGCCTTTTTTAAGATAAAGATGAGATGACGATATTTTAAAAAATGATACATCCGAAGGGTGGCACCGGTCCGCCTCGGGCGGACCGGTGTTAACCTGTTGATCTGTTTCAAATACGGTTCTTTTTGCTACGGCCTGATTCTGATCGTGGGATACAACCCCTTCAAATCCCCCTTTGGATAGGGCTGAATGGTGTTGAACGAAATATTCTGATTCTTCTGGGCATGCCCCTCATTTGAGTGGCCGTTATAAAACGCGCCGTTGGCCTCCAGGATATGATGGATCCGGTCCTGGAATGCTTTTACAAAGCGGGCGCCGCTTCCCTCAAAAAACATATTGCCCTTTTCAATCCGGGTATCCACGGCGGACAGGGTTTCAATGGGGATGCTGTTTGTTTCCAGGTCTTCCTTGGAGGTATTAAGGCCCCAGACAATATGCCGGTCAGGAATCTTGACCGTCTCCCGGATATCGATGATGGTGTGCGGCATGACAATGCTCTTTTTTCCAATGGTGAGACGGCTGTCAGGAAGGCCGCGCACAAAGCTGTTGAAGCCCACAAACACATTCTCGCCCAGGTCGGCTTCGATTATTTTTGCGCCGTGGGCCGTGACATTGTTGCCCGCCAGCTTGGAGTTGATGATGAAGCAGTTCTCCTGGGCATTGGCGCCTTTCCCCAGGAATGAATTCTGCAGATAGGCCCGTTGAGACACCAGCACATTGTCGCATATTTTGGTTGAGGGTTTAACCACCGCATAGCGGTCAAGGGATGCGCTGTCCGGAACGTCGACCTGGTGCTCTATGTTCATCACGTCAAACACCCGCTGAAAGGCTTCTTTTCTGTCTTCCACAAAGTCCATGAGCAGGCCCTGGGGCTGGTTGCCGGCGGTAAAATAGATGTATTGATTCAGTTTCTCGGCGGGATGCCGATACAGGAAATTAAACTGGTCCGGGCTTCTGACCCAGACGGTGCCGGGGTCGAGGTTCAGGTGGGTAATTTCCCCTGCCTGAACATATGAAAACGCGCCGATAATGCAGTCCCGCATGGTGGTCAAGTCCACGGTGGCAAACGGGCCCAGGAAACATCCGTCGGAGGGGGAGCCGTGAATGTTGGCGTAATGGGTGGACAGGGTGTCCTTTATAAAAAACTTTTCGGGCGTTTCCGGGTCGTGGGAGAAATTGTGGACCAGGGTCTTGATCAGAGCGCTATCCTCGATTTCAATTTCTTCGTCTTTGGAAACCGTAATATTGAAGTTTTGAAACTGAAACATGTCCCCCTTTTTTTTGAGTTCATCGCCGCGGATATCGCTTTTGTACAGCAGCGAGTTGAACACCCGGCATTTGCCGAGAAAATAACTTCCCGCAAGTCCGCAGTGCGTAAATTCCAGGCTCAGGGGATGGTCCGGCGTGATGCCGTAAAAAGCATAAAACTTGGACATTTGCCCGGGCGGCGTCAGAGTCCATACATAGGGTTTCACATCAAACTCAAGTTCCCTTAGATTGATATTTACGCGCTGAATAATCCTTTCATAAAGCTTTTCCAATTCTCTCATGATATAACCTTTATTAAAGTCTAAAGTTCACTTTCTTTCATGACGTGAAAGACGGCTGCAAACACGTCGGTTAGTCTTAAGATGCCCACAATCTCGTCATTTTTTGTGACCAGCAATGAGAAAAGACCGCCCGACACAATTTGATTAACCGCGGCATTCAGGGGGGCATTTTCGTCTATGTATTCGCCTTCTGTGGGGGCCTGCATAAAGTCTTCAACCTTTCGGCTTCCGGCGGTGATGCAGATCTCATCCAGCGGTATACTGCTGGTCCAGCGATGTTTTTTCTTCAGACTCATGACAAACTCATCACTGAATCCGAACCGGACGATATCATCGATTTGTTCCGCCTTTTCACTTTTCTGCTCCAGCGCCTTGAGAACATCAAACTGGCTCAGTTTGCCCACCACTTTTTTCTTTTTGTCCAGGATAAGAACCGCTCTGTGGTGATACTGGGTGTGCCTGTAGTCAAACTCCAGCTGTGCCTTCTCCAGTGCCAGAACTGCATCGAACAGGGTCGACCCCTCGGACACGGTGGCGTACTCCGAAAGCGGTACCATCAAGTCTCTAACAACTGCATTTTTCACAATATGACTCCGTTTTTTTTACAGGCTGCCGATGGATCATGACCTGTAATAGTTATATAATATAAAAAATGGAACCGACTGATTATCACAGGTTGGCTAAAATTTCAATAAATATCGGGCCGGAGTGACGGCGGCAAGACGTTACACGACGCCATCATAGTTTTGATACAGCTTTTTTGAAAGATAGGTCACCATCTGCTTGGATACAAGGGCGATAATCTCTCTTGGCAGAAACCCTTCCGGCGCGGTTTTCATGAACATGTCCGTGGCCTCTTCGGCACTTGTTTCGATATCCTTTGTCCGCAGCAGGGACTCTTCAAGCATGGCGCGTGTTTCTCTTGCTGCGGCCATGGCGTTGTTTATATATTGACGGGCCTGCTCCCCGGTTTTGACGCCGTAATGTTCCGGAAGATAAATGTCCGTGTCATACCCCGCCAGTGTTTCCAGGCTGCGTTGATAGCTGTCAAAGTTGGAGTTTGCTGCGGTGAAAATTCGGTCACCGCAGGACACGCCCCCGGCATCCGATGCAAACAAGGCGTTTTCGATTGCCAGGTAAACGGATATTGAGCATGAGGAATGACCCGGTGTGTCGATAATTTCCAGTGACACATCCCCGCAGGAAAGCGTGTCCCCCCCTTTTACCACCTCTTCGACATCTATCCCGGTGAACTCAACGCCCAGCTCTTTTGCCTTCTCCCGGTAGCCGTATTGTTCAATGAGAACCTGGTTCATGAATTTAAAGGAATCCACGATATGGGGAGAAGACAGAAGCGTTTTTGCCCGTTCTGACGCGGTAATGGTCACCCAGGGCCAGCGGTTTTTAAAAAAAGGGACGATTCCGCAATGGTCAAAATGGGAGTGGAGGATAAGGATCCGTTTTATTTTTTCCTCTTCGATACCGTATGCCTCCAACTGCTCCAATATATCGGAGACAATATGAATCATGCCGCCGCCGATAACAACGTATTCGTCCCCTCCCTTCAGAAGGTATACATTTGATTCATTCCGGCCCAGAAAGAGGATCCGGTCCGTGATGTTTCCGGGCTGATCGATTATCATTTATGATAGCGCCTTATTTTTTAGGGTTTTAGAATTTGTTGAGCTTCTCCGCCATATCGTTTAAATGCCCGGCAAGCTCCTTCAGTTTCGATGCATTGCTGCTGACGTCTGCGCTTCGTTTGACCATTCCATCCGAGGCGGTATTGACTTCTTCCAGGTCCCTGGATATTTCTTCGGCCACCTTCGAGCTTTCGGCCACGTTCTTGTTAATCTCAGATATGCCCACCGAGCTTTGGGCGATATTTCCCGCAATCTCTCTTGCCGTCGCCGACTGCTCATCCACCGATGATGTAATGGTCATGACGAAATCATTGAGCTGATGGATGACGTCGGATATTTCTTTTATCTCGTCGACGGTTTTGGTTGTTGCATTCTGAATACTGTCAATTTGATGTTTAATCCGGAGGGTCGCTTCCTGGGTTTGTTTTGCGAGCTCCTTTATTTCGTTTGCAACGACGGAAAACCCTTTTCCGGCTTCACCGGCCCTGGCCGCTTCAATAGTCGCATTAAGCGCCAAAAGGTTGGTCTGTTTGGAAATGTCGGTTATTGTCTCCGTAATTTTACCGACGTCAAGGGCCGCATTCCCTAAGGTGTTCACCTGTTCGGATACGCTGTCAGACCGGTTTACCGCGTTGAGGGCAATAGTTTGAGCATTGGTCGAGTTATTTGCTATCTCGTTGATGGTGGATGTCATTTCCTCCACGGATGCCGCAATAATGCCGGCGTTTGTGGACAGCTCTTCGATGGCGGCTGCAATTGACCGGGTATTTTCATTAAAATGACCGTAGGAAGAAACGACGCTCTCAGATGCCGATGACACTTCATTGGCGCCCTCGGTCATTTCCCTTGAAAGGTCGGTGAGGGTTGACGACGAGCCGTTAAGGGTGTTTGCCTGCTCTGTTATGTCTTTGATGGCGTCCTTGAGTACGGCCTGGTTGGTTTCAAGCTCTGCTTTTTTATCCTTCAGGCTGTTTCGAATACGGTTGAGGTGGCTTCCGATAAATGTCAACCAGCCCAGAGCAACGACAAGGATCACCCATTGAACAACATTGACGGTAAGGTTGAAGCTTTCGGGCGGATAAAGAAGATCCAGCAAAATGACGACACTGTATCCGGCTACGGCAATAAGGGATACGACAATAAAGCCGCTTTGACTGAGCTGAAACACCCCGAAGAGAATGATGAGAAGGTAGAAGATCAGCACCCCGCCCCGGATGGCCGGCGCATAGTAAAGAAAATAAGTTACCCATATAATGGTAACGCTCATTTGGGGAATGGTGAGGCTCGGATCTTTAAATTTTTTGTTTATCCCCTTCCTGATGACGCCATAAAACAGCACCTGGAAGGCGGATGCCAGCACAAAGAATACAACGATCTGGAGTTCGGTAAAATTGGCAAGGTCTGTTTTCCTGGACATCCAGAGGACGATAAAGGAGACAACAAAAAAAACATCCGCCATGAGGTGGCGCTTGATGCGCAGCGCCTGAGCCTTATCGTTTTTCGGTATGATGTCAAACATAGTCCAGCTTACATAATAACAATAAGAAAAATTTTCAAGGGGTGGTTGACACGTTTTTTCAGTCACCCGGGTACAGTGTGAAATATAAAAAGGGAACAGGAAAGGGTTGTGGAGACGCAACTATCGGATATAATATAAGGCTATGCAGATTCTAATCAAAAACGAGCTGTTTTTATCCGATATGCCGCCCGAACTGAGGAATGAAATTCAGGAGACACTTACACTGCAAAACCCGGAGTATCTCGACAAGAAACGCATGGGCCGATGGATGGGGAAAACACCCAGGTTGATTAAGTGTTATGCGACGTTCAGGGACAAGCTGATTGTCCCACGCGGTTTCGGCGCCCACCTTGTGAGAATGGCAAAACAGCATAATGTGACAGTGAAATATGACGATCAGCGACGGATTCTGCCGGAGATCGACGTCTCCTTTCACGGAAACTTGAAGCCATTTCAATCAACCGCTGTCAACGATATGCTGAAGCGTGATTTCGGGACGCTGAGCGCTGCTACGGGGTCGGGAAAGACGGTTATGGGCCTCTATCTCATTTCAGCCAGGAAACAGCCCGCCCTGGTCATTGTCCACACCAAAGAGCTGTTAAATCAGTGGCTTGATCGGGCAGAAGCCTTCCTCAAAATACCCAAAGAAGAAATCGGCATCATCGGTTCCGGAAAAAAGAGCACCGGCAGAAGGATCACCGTTGCCTTGGTCCAGTCTCTTTACAAGTGCGCGGACGAGATAAAACATCATGTCGGGTATATCCTGGTGGACGAGTGCCACCGCGCGCCGTCAAGAACATTCACGGACGCGATTACATGCTTCGACTGCAAGTATATGACCGGCCTTTCCGCCACGCCATACCGGCGCGACAAGCTGTCCAGGCTGATTTACTGGTATGTGGGAGATGTCCTGCACGAAGTGGACAAGGGCGCCCTGATTGACCGGGGGGATATCCTTCAGGTCGACGTGATCACCCGTGAAACGTCATTCGAAACCGACCTTGATGCATCTGTTGACTATTCGCTGGTTCTCAGGCAGCTCACCCAGGACATTAAAAGAAACCGCCTGATTTGCAGGGATATTGCCGAAGAGGCGAAAAACCAGGGGACGTGCATCGTTCTGTCCGACCGAAAAGACCACTGCAAAAACCTTCAATTTCTTCTCAGGCACGAATTCAAGGTGGATTCGGAAGTCTTAACCGGAGCCACCGGGGCATTGAAAAGGCAGGAGACGGTCGGAAGCCTGGAAAACGGAGAGATCAAGGTTCTGATAGCCACCGGCCAGCTGATCGGCGAGGGGTTTGACTGTAAACATTTATCCACCATGTTTCTTGCCACTCCAATCAAGTTTGAAGGCCGGGTTCTTCAGTATATCGGAAGGATACTCAGGCCAACCCCTGGAAAAGACAAGCCGAAACTGTATGACTATGTGGACATCAATGTCCCCGTCCTTGTTGCTTCGGCGAAATCAAGAAAACGGACATACGGAGTCGCTTAGGAATCGAACATGATCGAACCGGACGCCCCGCAACAAAATTTTTATCCATTGACCATTAATGATCCATACTTATTCTTATGGGTGTGGAGAAAATATGAACCTATGGAAAAAACAGGTTAATTTTTACTAACCACCAGACCGTTGAGGAGACGATAACATGGAAAAACATACGTTTAATATACCGAACATTACCTGTGGCCACTGTGTCATGACCATAAAAAATGAACTGTCCGAACTGGCCGGCGTAAACCAGGTGGACGGCAATCCCGGGGACAAAACAATCTCTGTTGAATGGGAGGCCCCGGCTACCATGGAAACGATCAAAACCACCCTGACGGAGATTAACTACCCGGCATCTCAATAAAAATTTCATGGCAAGGGGTGTCAGACACGTGTATGGAAGGAGGTGATCCTGTGGGCAGCCAGGCAACGATTCCGGTTACCGGTATGACCTGCGCAAATTGTGCGGCAAACATCGAACGGGGCATAAAAAAGCTCGAAGGTGTTCATGCGGTCAATGTGAATTTTGCCGCAGAGCAGGTGAGCGTGGACATTGATCCGTCAAAATTGGGAGTGTCCGATCTCGTCAAAAAGATACAAGCGGCGGGATATGGCGTGCCTGTAGCCAAAACCGAACTGGCGGTCACCGGCATGACGTGCGCCAACTGCGCGGCGAATATTGAACGCGCCTTGAACAAAAAGGTTGCCGGCGTGGTCAGCGCCTCTGTGAATTTCGCTTCAGAGCGGGCATCAGTGGAATACATCCCTGCCGTATCAGGTGTCAATGAGGTGGTCTCCGCCATCGAGAAGGCGGGGTACGGGGTCATACTTCCCGATGAAGGAAACGACGAGGATGTCGAAAAAACCGAAAGAGAAAGGGAAATAAGGAATCAAACCCGCAAATTTGCGGTCGGCGTTATCTTTTCACTGCCGCTGTTTTTGCTCAGCATGGGAAGGGATTTCGGCTTGACCGGGGCATGGAGCCATGCGGCGTGGGTCAACTGGCTTTTCTTTTTGTTGGCGACGCCGGTGCAGTTTTATACCGGGTGGGATTATTATGTGGGGGGCATCAAAAGCCTCAGGAATAAAAGTGCGAATATGGATGTTCTGGTTGCCATGGGTTCATCGGTTGCATATTTCTATTCCCTGGCTCTGCTTATCGTTCCGGCGCTTGGCGGTCATGTCTACTTTGAGACGTCGGCCGTGATCATCACCTTGATTAAGCTTGGAAAAATGCTGGAGTCTCGAACCAAGGGCAGAACCAGCGGCGCAATTAAAAAACTGATGGGGCTTCGCCCCAAAACAGCCACCATAATTCAAGACGGCATTGAAAAGGAAATTTCGCTGTCCAACGTCAAGGTGGAAGATCTCGTTGTGGTGCGCCCCGGTGAAAGGATACCGGTTGACGGAATTGTTCAGGACGGGGAGTCCTCTGTCGATGAGTCCATGTTGACCGGTGAGCCCCTGCCGTCGGATAAAACCAAGGGCGATACGGTGTTTGGCGGAACCATCAACGGGCAGGGACGGCTTAAATTCAGGGCGACAAAGGTCGGCAAAGAAACAGCGCTGGCCCAGATTATCCGTATGGTGCAGGAGGCGCAGGGCAGCAAAGCCCCGATTCAGGCCTTGGCGGATCGGGTGGCGTCGGTTTTTGTTCCCCTGGTTATTGTGATCGCCGCTATTACATTCGCCTTGTGGTGGAGCGCCACCGGCGAATTTGTCCCGTCGATGATCCGGCTGGTGGCGGTCCTGGTCATCGCCTGCCCCTGCGCACTCGGACTGGCGACACCTACGGCAATTATGGCCGGAACCGGCAAAGGGGCGGAAAAAGGCATCCTGTTTAAAAACAGTGAGGCCCTCGAGAAAGCCACAAAACTGGACACCATTGTACTTGACAAAACCGGGACCATCACCGTGGGAAAGCCGACGGTTGTCGATATCATGTCATTTCATCCGGACTTTCCGTCAGACGACCAGCTCCTGACGATTGCAGCGTCCGTTGAAACAGGGTCGGAGCACCCGCTTGGAAAGGCTATTGTAAAGTACGCCAAGGAAAAAAAGATACGCCTCTTGGAGCCGATGAATTTCAAGGCATCCGGCGGATTGGGCGTTGAGGCGACCATCGACGGCAGATTAATACGGGTCGGCAAGCCGAAATGGATCAAGAGCATAGGCATTGATACGGATGCGCATGACAATGATATCCTTCGGCTTCAGAAAGAAGGAAAAACAGTGATGGTGGTGTCGGTTGAAACCAGCCTGGGCGGCTTGATTGCTGTTTCGGACATTGTTAAACCGGAATCCAGGGACGCGATTGAACAGCTTCACAGGCAGCATCTCCACGTTGTCATGCTCACCGGCGACAATCTGCAAACCGCAAGCGCCATTGCAAAAGACGTCAACATTGATGAAATCGTGGCCGAAGTCAGGCCCGAAGAAAAATCTGACAAGGTGAAGGAAATTCAGGAAACTCGCAAGACCGTTGCCATGGTGGGCGATGGGATCAACGATGCACCGGCACTTGCTCACGCGGATGTCGGAATTGCCATTGGAACCGGGACGGACGTTGCCATTGAAACGGCGGAAGTGATTCTTGTAAGCGGCAGCCTGACCGGCATACCAAGGGCGATCACCATCAGCAGGGCAACCATGAGAACGGTAAGGCAAAATCTGTTTTGGGCCTTTTTCTACAACGCGGCATTGATCCCGGTGGCGGCGGGAGTCCTGTACCCGTTCGAATTTATTCCGGGCTTTTTACGACAGCTTCATCCTATTCTGGCGGCGCTGGCCATGGCATTTTCCAGCATATCGGTGGTCAGCAACAGTTTGTGGTTGTACAGGGCTGAAATTGAATAAAGCCTGAAATGGGGCATAAAAAAATTTTTAAGAACCCATGCCGGCCCGGAAGCAGGGCGATCAATAGATCGTTCCGATCAGCCTCCGCCACAGAATGGAAAGGGCCGCCTTGCTGTTCCTTATCGCGCGTGAATGACGTATCAGCCTGTCCGGATCCCCTGTTATCGACCAGGCAAAAATAAATTGCCACTTCTCCGGCGGATCGTTCTCGTTAAAACGGAACTCACCAAACCTCAGATCCGAGACTATCACGTCATTCTCTTTTTGCGATGCCATCCAGAACCCTTTGGAGAACCATTCCAAAACGTCGACATTGCGCTGACCCTTGTATTCGTCAAGCAGATCTTCATTCTGCGGCACATGGTCGAACCGGATGGGGGCGTCGGAATCGTTACCTATGACGGAAAAATAGCCGATAAGAAACCCGTCGGGGGTCCTGGCAACATGCCGCCACAGGAATGTGTTCATGGGCGTTGCTCCGGTCATTGAATTAAGCACCGTGATATTCCGGGCGGCCAGCTGATGCTTGAAGATGTGATCCGCATAGGCATGTGAGAGCAAAGAAAAAATTGCATACAGAGTGCTCAGTGATATGCCCGCGACATTGGCCAAGCGCCCGACGCCGCCTTTTACTGTTCCGGCAACAATGATTCCCACCAACAGGGGGGTCGTGTACAGGGGGTCGATGATGAACATGTTTCCGCGGGCAAAGCCATAGCGTGAAACCGGTGCGAGCAGTTGGGTGCCATATATGGTAAAATAGTCAATGATAATGTGGGTGGCAAAAACAACGGACACACCGGTAATGGCTTTGCCGGTTGAGAGCTGGTTTCTGCCACGCAATTTATTGATCATCAGACCGAGAAACAGGCCGCCGCATATCACGAACCAGATGGAGTGGGACTCACCTCTATGCCAGTAGAGTCTCTGTACGTCGTCAAGAAAAGGATAAACAAGAATATCCAGGTCCGGAAGAGTACCAAGGGCACCACCCAGCACAAGGGACGTCCTTCCCAGCTGCCTGTGCCAGAATCCATATGCGACGGCTGCTCCCAAGGCGGCCTGTGTTAAAGAGTCCATTAGACCTTCTCATAAAATAGACGTTTTAGATCCTGCATGTTGCAGCGGATGACGCCATGCAATTGTTCAGGAAATACGATATTGCCAGTAATGTAATGACTGTTCCTATCATGTTGCACCTCCCGTGGTAAATAGAATAATTACAAGCGGATCGGTCATGAACATCTATGTGTTCGGATCCGAAACAACTTTTTTAAACTAAGTTAAGACCTGTCAGGAGATGGTCAATGGTAAATAATAATGAGATTAATGGTAGGCAAAAACTACTATTCCGGCCAGTTCAACCGTTGCCGGGCTATATGGTAGCTTAACGCTACCAAAAGACGACCATTTTTCAATGGTTGGAAATTTGAAAATGATGCTAATATTGATGATAAGAAAACAGGAACAGAAGCCCATGGAGGTGGATTATGAATAAAATAGAATGCTTAAAAGAAAAATGGTCCCGAAAGGCAATTGGTGCCGCAGTACTGCCGCCGGCAATAGCGTTACTGGTGTTGGGCCTGATGGTTGTTCCCATTGCAGGCATGATCTTCGCGCTGCCGCTGATGATTCTTTCATTTGGTTTCATCATGGCTCGGGACAGTAATGCCTGCCGCCTGCTGACCGACAATTGATAAATCACAGACGCTGATCTTTCAGGTGCAACTCGATTGGACAATGGCAGGATATCCTGCTAAATCCAATTGAAGCGCCCCTGATGATTCGTGTGTCAGCGCGTCGTCTACTGGTCAACCGTTTTGAATTTTTCTTTGGGTGCCCCGCACACCGGACACTCTTTGATCACCTTTTTGTCGGTCACATAGCCGCAGACCTGGCACACGTGATAGGCTTTGACCGTGTTTTTGATTACGTTCATCATGGCTCGCTCATACAGTTTGGCGTGATATGATTCCGCGTCCCGGGCATGGCTGAACACCATGGCTGCGGCTTTCTCGCCTTCATCTTCGGCGTCTTTGATAAACGACGGGTAGGCATTTTCGCTGACGTTCTTCTCCCGCTGAAAGGACGCTTCAAGATTGGTGTCCGTGTCCTTGACCAGAAGATCCTTTACGAGCCCCAGTTGACGGGTGGCATGCACGCGCTCCGCCTCGGCAATGGCCCTGAAGAGCAGGGCAACCTGCGGCAAATCCTCCTCGTCGGCCTTATCTGCATAGGCCAGCAGTCTGAAGTACGCTTTGGCCTCACCAATAAATGCGTCGTAAATGTTTTTTCTGGTCTTTTCCTGCATAGGGTTCCTCCATTTCATAGGTGTCGATAGTCACTGGTTTCCACCGGGTTGTTACTATCTGATATTTACGGGCAGAATGCGATTTTTTCAATACCCTTTTTTTGACATGTCCCGCATATATGGGTACTTCGCTGACCGACGATGATGCGCTTTATTTCATCCTTGCATCTCGGGCAGGGACGGTGGGTTTGTCGGAATACGTTTAGCTGAAGCTGATTGCGGCCCTGGCGTTGTCCTGCCGACACGAAGTTGGTTTTACCCAAACCCAGCGACGTCCCGTTGTTTTTTATGCCTTTTCGCAACACTTTCCGGATTGCGCGGTGGAGTGCTTTTATTTCGGGGTCCGTCAGGGTTGACGAGATGCGCTGCGGGTGGATTTTGGCTGTCCATAAGGCCTCGTCAACATAAATATTGCCTAAGCCGGCAATAACGGTTTGGTCCAGCAACATCGGTTTAATGATTCGTTTACTCGACAGCATGGCCTGCCGCAACCATTCGGCGGTAAATTCACGGGACAACGGTTCAGGACCCAACCTGTCAAGTATGCCGGCGGTATCTTTTGTGAGGTGCATACGGCCGAATTTTCGGGTGTCTTGAAAATTTAAACAACGTGTGTCGTCAAGATGCAACACCACATGCACATGTTTTGATAATGGTCTTGAATTCGTGGTCACCAGCAGGCGGCCGGTCATCCGCAGATGAATAAACAGGCAAAAAGGCGCATCGAAATCGAAAATAATATATTTGCCCCGCCGCCGGATTGAAGTGACAGTCAACCCTTTTATGCGATCGCAAAACGATCGTGGTGTCCTCAACGCTATGGTTTTTGACCAATTTACTTTGGCTTTAATTATCCGGCGGCCGGTAATTCCGGCCTGCAAAAGTGAATCGACCACGGTCTGAACTTCAGGTAATTCCGGCATATGTTGATATGCCTCCTCTGCAAATTAACATACTGTTTTTAAAATAATACTCAAGAGCGAAACCGGTGCGTCCTAACATCAACCCCTTTGTTTTTCAGGTCAGCCAGCAGATTCATCAGCTGCTGTTTCGAACAATCGTCAATGCGGTACACATTCTGTACGTTATCCTTGAACAATAAGACCAGGTGATCATTTTCGTCAAGATAGGCCATGTGAATATAATCTTCCGAAAGCCAGGGTTTAATACTTTCCATAAATTCTGTGAGCATGCATGTTTTCATCGTCATTCCCCCACCTCTGATGTTGTTGCATTTGTGTTTTCACGAACTTCAACCGGCCTTAAGATACAACCTGTGTTTTTTAAATCAAGTCACATCGTATAAGATCAGGCCTCATCCCGAGATTTCCGTTGCCAAAACCGGTTTCAGGGAAAAAAATATCGTTGAAACCATGTTTCGTTTAATGTATAGTTCATATATACATAAAACATATTGGAGCGCGCTTATGAAAGCCACTATTGTCGATTTGAGATATAAAATGAAGGATGTACTTAAGGCACTTGACCGAAATGAGCAAGTCACTGTTTTTTATCGAGGTAAAATTAAAGGGACCTTAATTCCATCAGGGAAAAAATCCCGATTGAAAATTTCTGATCATCCTTTTTTCGGCATGTCATCCACGGACCATAAAAAATCAGTACAGGGTGTAATGGATGATTTAAGAGGATCAAGATGCAATGATATTTGACACGGATATTTTCATATGGGCACAGCGGGGTAATAAAAATGCCGCGAAAATACTGGAAACGTCAGAGGAAAGGCTCCTGTCAATTCAAACCTATATGGAACTTTTACAATGCGCTAAAAATAAAACCCAACACAAATATATAAAAGATTTTCTGTCATCTTTTGGCTTTACGGTTCTGCCACTAACGGAAAATATTGGTCATCGAGCATCTATTTATATTGAAGAATACACCCTGTCTTCCGGGCTTAGGGCGGGAGATGCAATAATTGCAGCAACCGCTGTTGAAAATAGCTTAATACTTGCCTCAAGCAACTCAAAGCATTTAAAAGTTGTTAGAGAACTTCAATTGAAGATTTTTAAACCTTAGGCCCCATTTTTTCAGGTCTACCCGGTTTGTTTTCGGCCAAGGGTGTATCTTCATGACGAATTGTAGGTTTTGAATGTCTCATGATAACGTTGGGTTAACTCGATATAAGCTTGAACTCCCAGATCAAACATGTCCCTGTGCTGTTCTGAAACATCTTTTTTACACTCGGCTGGAGAACCGGCATATATTTTATTGGGTGGAATCTTCTGGTTTTTAAGAACCAGCGTCTGTTCCGCGATAAAAGCCCCTCTGCGGATAATGGCCCCTTCGCAGATCATGGCCTGCATTCCGATCAATACCTCGTCATCAATGGTGGCGTCATGGATCATGGCCATGTGACCGATGATAACCCGGTTTCCAATAATCGTGCGTGAAGCGGTATGAATGACCGAATTGTCTTCAACCACCGTTTCATCACCGATGGTGATGGCACCGAAGTCGCCGCGGATCACCGCACCGAATCCGATGTGGCAGTTTCCGCCGATGCTTACATTGCCGATAACCGAAGCCGTCGGCGCCACCCATGTCCCCTCGCCGATGTGCGGTTTCAGGCTGTTAAATTCATACAATGGCATATCATCCACCTATGTTTCTTTCCGGTCTTTTAAAAACAAGTGATCAAGCGACATATCAATGATAAAATCGATTGCGTCATTAATGGTATATTTGTCATCCAGGGAAAGACGCAGACTCATCATTTCAATCTGGGCGGTTAAGGCGTAGGCGGCCAGATCCGGGTCGATTTTCCGGATAATGCCGGCATCGATGGCTTCCTGGATTTCACGTATGACCGGCGTGGTGAGGCCATGATAAATTTTCTTAATTTTTTTGGCCGGCCACGTATCCTCGGATGCCATTTCCGCTCTTAGCTGGCTGAGGATCTCACTGTATTTTGAGTAATTCTCATAAAAAACGTATCCCCTGATTTTGAGCTTCTCCAGAAAATCTTTTTCCCCCTTGATGGCAACGGCCGCTTCCCCCACGATGTTGTTGAATACATCGTCAACCACGTCAATGAACAGGTCCCGTTTGTTTTGAAAATATAAATAAAAGGTGCCGGTGGAGATCTTTACGGAGTCGGTGATATCTGAAATTTTGGTTTGATGATACCCCTTGTGGCTGAAGATCCGGATTGCGTGCCGGATGATGTCCTTTCGTTTTTGTTCTTTTTCTTTATTCGTGGTGACGGGCTTGGCCGCATCATACCCGTTATGCAGCGGATTAAATTCCGGCGGAATGGAGACCGTTCCGGTATCTTTGGCGCCGATCTGCTCTTTCAAAACAGATATGGGCATTCGTGCATCCTTTTTAAGCACTTGGATCAGTTTCAGCCGCCGGATATGGCTGTTGTCGTAGTAAGCCATGGTGCGGCCGGTTTTTCTGGGCGGGTGGAGCAGCCCCTGCCGCAAGTAAAAATGGATGGTGGTGCGGGGGACGCCTGATTTTATTTCCAGCTCTTTTATTCTCATTGGGTTTATCTATCCTCTCCGTGGATGGTCATGATTTGTCCGGTCTGCCTGCCGTGACTATAGACTAAAACTCTACAGACTGAAGGCTTGTTGTTTCATGCTGTGCTTATTTCTCCTAAGTGAACGTCATTTTATAATCATATAAACATAAACAAATCAATTAATTAATGTGGTTCATCCGATTTTGCAGTGCGCGCAAATTATATATTGACACTCTGTTTTCTATAGAGTAACTATAAAAACGAATCCTCATTTTCAATAGATTTAGCAGCGAAAATGATCGCTGTCAAGACATAATACAGTATTTAATTTTGAAATCAAAGCTTCAGTTTCAGACCACTTCAGAGGAAAAAGGAGGCGTCATGAGTAAAAAAAATCTGGCGATCATCGGTACCGGAGAAGTTCCCACCGGCACGTATCCGGACCGGTCACGATGGGATATCATCTATGAAACCTGCATGGCGGCCGTAAACGATGCGGGAATTAATAAAAATGATGTGGAGGGTGTGGTGACGGTGGCGCCCCAGGCACAGCCGCAGATTACGGCGGAAATTTCCTTCGGAAAAATCCCGGAAGAACTCGGTTTAAAAGGGTGCCGGGAAGTCTGCATCTGCAATGCGGGCGGTGCATCCACATCCAACTGCCTGAGGCTTGCCGAGCAATATATTAACAGCGGGCAGGCAAAGATCGTCCTGATTCCCCATGTCACGGTCCACTCCACCATTCCCATGCCGGACCTGATTAATTTTTTTGCCAAGGCCGGCATCGACCTGCAATGGGAATACCCTTACGGAACGACATACAACGGCATCATTGCCATGATGACCCGGCGCTATATGCATGATTCCGGCACCACTGCCGAAGAAATGGCATCGGTGGTGGTTTCCCTGAGGAAATGGGCGGCCATGGACCCGAATTCCATATTCTACGGCAAAGATGTTCCCTCTGTGGAAAAAATCCTCGAATCCGGTATGGTTTCTTCTCCCCTTCACAAACGAGAGTGCAATGTTCTTGCCGACGGCGGCGGCGCCATGGTGGTCACATCTGCCGAGACAGCAAAAGAAATGGGTGTACCCGCCGCATATAAACTGGGAGAAAGCTCCAGGTATTTCAGCGCGTTTACGACGACCCGGACCAACGAACAACTTTCGGCCGGTTACCGGGATGCCACCAGCAAAGCCTTGGCGGATGCAGGGCTGGCAAAAGAGGACATCAACCTCTGGAACGTGTACCTGGCCTATCCGGTGGGGCATACCATGTTTATGGAGGCCGCCGGTCTCTGCGAACCCGGCCAGGCCGGACAAGTTTTCATGGAAGGGCACACATGGCCGGGCGGAAAGCTGCCCTGGGCCACCATCGGCGATGCCACCGGTCGTGGGCACACCGGATCAGGCGTGAGCATGGCCACCTATATTGAAACCGCCCGACAAATGATGGGCAAGGCCGGCGAAAGACAGGTCCCGGATGCGAAATATGCATTTCAGAATACGGCCGGCGGTTCCGGCATGAACTTCATCGCAACCGTATGGGGGAGGGAATAATTATGACACAGGCACAACGACCAATACCCGTAATGCAGCCCTGGACACGTGATTTCTGGAAAGCCACCAAGCAGGGCAAATTGATGATTCAGCATTGCAGCGCATGCAATGCCAATATCTTTTTTCCGAAAAAAGTCTGCCCGGAGTGCTGGTCCGTCGATCTGACATGGATCGAAGCCTCGGGAAAGGCAAAAGTCAACACCTTTACCGTGATGCAGGACATGGTGGAACCGAAATTCATGAAGGATCTCCCCTATGTACTGGCCCTGGTGGATCTCCCGGAAGGGATTCGCATGACCACCCGGATCGTCAACTGCAGGCCCGAGGATGTGGCGATTGATATGGATGTGGACGTCCTGTTCGAGGAGGTCTCTCCGGAGTGCTCCCTGCCGATGTTTCAACCGGCGGACGCCTCATTGCGCCTGACGGAGACGGATGATGATGACAAAACAGCTGAACCGGAGCCTGAGCCCGGCATGAGTCCGGATAATTACCAGGCCGTCACCTATGACATCGGCGGCGGCAATGACACGGTCTGCACCATCACCTTAAACCGGCCGGAAAAATATAACGCCATCAACCGCCAAATGGCCGAAGAGCTGATCGATGCCTTTCGCCGTGTGCGGGATGCCGCCGGCGTCGGTGTTGTGGTGCTGGCGGGGGCCGGCGACGCCTTCTGTACGGGCGGTGATCTTGAGATTTTCCCGTCCCTGGCGGAGCACCAGAACAGCCTCAACTGGCTGGCGCACAAGGGGCTGGATGTACAGCGGGCCATAACAAGCTGCGAAAAGGTCGTGATCTGCAAGATTGACGGCCACTGCCTGGCGGGCGGTCTCGAGATCGCCCTGGCCTGCGATCTCTTGTACGCAAAGGAATCGGCCCGGATCGGCACCACGGAAATCAACATGGGTGTCCTGCCGGGTTGGGGAGGAACCGCCCGCCTGCCGAGAAGCATGCCCATATTCCGGGCACGGGAGATCATATTTTCCGGAAGAAAAGATTACACCGCAAAAGACGTCTATGACATGGGCCTTTTAACCCGGGTGTTTAAGGACGATGTCTTTGAGGCTGAATTTACGAAAATCGTTAAAAACATTGCGTCCAAAAAGCCGGCCGCCCTTCGCATGGGAAAAGAGGTCATGGCCCGGTCCGTGGACGGCTGCGATATGGAAACCGCCCTTGCGGTTGAGCGAAACGGCATCCAGTGGCTCACCTATGCGCCTGATGTTCAAAAGATGATGGACCAGTTCAGGACCGCGCCCGATCAGATCACTAGAAGTCAGAAGAAAAGCAATCTTGCATCGGATTCGAAATAAACCGGACTCAGGAGGTTACTAATATGGATTTTGATTTTAGCAAAGAACAGAAGATGATGGCAAAAGAGATGAAGCACTTCTGCAAAAAGGAGTTAAGTGATGAATATGTCCGGTGGATGGATGAAAACGTGGATTTTCCGCCCGATGAGCTCTGGCAGAAGTTTGTTGATATCGGATTTTTCAAAGCGGCCCTGCCGGAGGAATACGGCGGAGATGGTCTCGGCTACTTCGACCAGACGATTCTGTATGAGGAAATCTGCAAAGCCTCAATGTCCGTTGCCCTTGCGGTGGGCACAACCACAGGTTTCGGGACACGGTTTATTGATGAGATGGGCACCAAGGAACAGAAGGACAAATATCTGCCTCTTATCGGGGACGGCAAGATGAAAACCTGCATGGCTCTTACCGAACCCTCCGGCGGCACGGATATACTGGGAGCCTTAGCTACCACGGCCGTGGAAAAAGACGGCCGGTGGGTGATTAACGGTGAAAAGGTGTTTATCACCGCCGCCCATGCATCCGACTATATGATTACCATTTGCAAAACAGAGGCAGATGCCAAACCTTCCAAATCGCTCAGCGTTTTTTTGGTGCCGTCCGACAGCAAGGGGATCACCATAACCCGCATCCCGAAAATAAGCTGTCATCATTGCGATTCCGTGGGGATCACGTTTTCAAATGTAGAAATCCCCTATGAAAATATTCTGGGGACACGGGGCAACGGCTGGTACGAGATGCTGGCGATTCTCAACCCGGAGCGAATTTCATGCGCCATGATGGGGGTGGGGCTAATGGAAGCGTGTTATGAAGATGCCTTTGACTATGCCAAAAAAAGGCATGCATTCGGTGGTCCTATTGGCCGGTTCCAGATCCTTCAGCATTACCTGGCGGATATCTACATTAACATCGAGAACTCGAAAAACCTTACCTACAAGTCAGCGTGGCTGTGTGATCAAGGGAAGCCCTACCACCTGGAATCCACCATGGCTAAGCTGGTGGCCTCGGAAGGGGCTCTGCATGCGGGGCGGTTCGGGGCCGAGATTTTAGGAGGATACGGGATCTGCATGGAATACCCGATGCAGCGTTATTTAAGGGACGCCTACCAGCTCCAGTTTTCACCCATATCCAATGAAATGGCGAAAAATATGATGATGCAGTTCCAGGGGTTCCCCAAATCATGGGCGTGAAGAAGTGAATAAGGAGGAATTATGTATACATTAGGTGATATTCCAAAAAAAAGCGCGGCATCCTATCCGGATCGGACGGCCGTTGTTTTTGAAGGCGCACGATTTACCCATGCCGAACTTAACCGGCGGGTGAACCGGCTGGCCAACGCCCTTGCCGGCATGGGGTACCAAAAAGGCGACCGGGTGGCGGTACTGGCGGAAAATACCCACAAGTATCTTGAAACCTATTTTGCCGCCGCCAAGCTGGGCATGAGCGTGACCCCCTTGAACTTCAGGCTGTCGGATGACGAAATCGTTCACGTGGCCAATGACAGCGAGGCAACCGGTCTGTTTGTCGGGGACGAATACGAAGAGCGCGCCCGATTGATCGGCGAACGCCTTGAGCACATTAGAGACCGGGTGGCCTATGACAACCCGGTGGCCGGGTTCATTGACTATGAAACCATGCTGAAGGACGCGCCGGACAAAGAACCCGGGATCAGTGTGGCCGAAGACGACATGGCGGTGCTGATGTACACCGGGGGGACCACCGGGCTGCCCAAGGGGGTGATGATGTCCCACCGGAATCTCATGACCGCTGTGCTTTCGGCCACCATTGCTATGGAATTCACCAGGGAGGATGCCACCTGCTTTGTTCTTCCGCTTTTTCATGTGTCCTTCTGGCCGGCCCTGGCGGTTCTCATGGTGGGCGGGAAGGTGGTGGTGAACCGGCGCCCGGATTTAAGCGGCATTTTAAAGCTGATTGAGACGGAGCGCTGCACCCATATCAATGCCGTCCCCACGCTCTACAGCTGGATGCTGCAGGTTCCGGATATGGATGTATACGACCTGTCGAGTCTTCGTTCCATTTCCTATGCCGGAAGCCCCATGCCCGTGGAAGTCTTAAAACAGTGCCTTGGAAAATTCGGCAATATCATGTGCCAGGCATACGGCATGACCGAAGCGCTCGGCGTCACCATGCTGCCCGCCCGGGATCATTCTGTGGAGGGAAACCGGTCTAAACTTCTCTCCAGCGCCGGAAAACCGATTCTGTGCGCAGAGGTGGGCGTCGTGGACGACCGGGACCATCTTCTAGGGCCGAATGACGTCGGTGAGATCGTGGTGAGGGGCCGGCACGTCATGATGGGCTACTGGAAGAACCCGGAGCTGACCGGCAGGACCATACGTGACGGATGGTACCATTCCGGTGACATGGGTTACCTGGATGAAGAAGGCTACCTGTTTCTGGTGGACCGGAAGGCGGATATGATCGTGACCGGCGGGGAAAACGTCTACCCCAAGGAGGTTGAGGATGTGCTGTATGAGCATCCCTCCGTTGCCATGGCCGCCGTGGTGTCCGCGCCGGATGAAAAGTGGGGGGAACGGGTTCAGGCTGTGGTGGTTCTGAAGCAGGGAGAGGACGTCACACCGGACGACCTCACGGCGTTCTGCAAAAAACGGCTCTCCGGTTACAAGTGCCCGAAGGCAGTGGACGTATGGGATGCCCTGCCCACCACGCCCGTGGGAAAGATACTGCGTAAGGATGTAAAAAAGAAGTTCTGGGAAGGATATGAACGGGCTATTGGATAACATGTATGTGATCCTTCAGCCATTGACTTACGGTCCAACAGCTTAAATTTAAGGAGGAAATATGAGCGATTTTCAGAAAGACGACTATTTCAAAATCGATCCGGAGCCCCATCTGATCGGTGATATGGAACTGGTCAAGCATTTTCCCGGCGTCCAGATGTGGTGGAAAGCGGTGGATGCCATTCACCGCCCCATCCTCACCGGCATGCCGCCGGAGGCCTATGTCGGAATGGAAGAATGGGAAATGCAGAAAAGCACGGATTCCGGAGACATTATCCGGGCTATGGATAAGTATGGCGTGGACATCGCCTGTCTGCTGCCGGAGTCCATGATGGATACCACCGGGTATTCCAGCCGCTGGTGCACCAACGGCGAAATGGCAAAAATCGTGGAAACCAACCCGGACCGGTTCATGTACCAGCCCAATATTTCCCCCATCAAACACAAGGGCGTGAAAAACACCATTTGGGAGCTGGAATACTGGGTTAAGGAAAAAGGAGCTAAAATTTTTAAATTTTATCCGCCCGAAGACACCTACATCAATGATCCGGACCTGTGGCCGTTTTATAAAAAAGCAGAGGAACTGGGAATTGTCCTGGACATTCACACCGGGTTCTCTTGGGTGCCGCCCGGCAAAAGCAAGTATGCATTGCCGATTTATGTTGATGACGTGGCGCGTGATTTTCCGGAGTTGAAAATCAATGCATTTCATATGGGGTATCCCTATTGCGCGGATTTGAACATGATCGCCATGCAGCATCCCAACGTATATGTGTGTCTGAGCCTGCTGGTTCCCTGGGCCATCGGATCGAAGCGAAACTTTGCCAAGATCATCGGTGAGGCGCTTAGGTGGGTGGGACCGGATAAAATCATATGGGGGACCGACTATGCCGGGTTTGGCGTGCAGATCCGAAGCGCGGTGATCGGGTTCCGGGAGTTTCAGATTCCGGAAGACATGCAAAAAGATTACGGGTATCCGGCCATTACGGATGAGGACCGGCGAAAAATATTTGGTGAAAATCTTGGAAAACTGTTGGGTATCGATACAAGCAAACGACGCGTGAAGGCATCGTGAAAAGGGAGGACGCATCATGACAAAAGAAAACAAGTTCAAAACAATTTTCAGCCCCATCAACATCGGGCCGGTTGAGCTTAAAAACCGGATTTCACTGGCTCCCATGAATGAAACCATGTCCGGCCACAACGGCGAAGTCACCGAACAGCTGGCGGCGTATTACGGTGCCCGCGCCAAGGGCGGTGCGGCCCTGATCACCACCGGGGCCATTATGGCGACTAAAATGGCGTCGGAATTTGTGTACGGCAGAAACATGTACTGCTTTCACCTGGGCCATCTTCAGGGCCTGTATCGCTTGACCGAAAGGGTCCATTATTTTGGCGGGAAAATCGCTGCACAAATGAGCATCGGCTTCGGCCGCCAGGGACATTCCTATGATCATTCGAAAAAAGCGCCGGCACCCACCGCCGGATTGCCCTATGAAATGGCGGTATCCACGGTGCCGCATAATATGGATGCCGGTTTCAGGATGGCCGAACTGGAGCGGGAGTTTCTGACCGGTCAGATGACCCGCGAGATGACAATCGAAGAGATACGCAGTGAGCAGAAGGAATATGCGCACAGCTGCCAGCTGGCAGTCAAGGCGGGGTTTGATGTTATTGAGATCCACGGCCCACACGGATATCTCGAGCACCAGTTTCTTTCACCGTTGAGCAACAAGCGGACCGACATGTACGGCGGAGAATGGCGCAACAGGAAGCGGTTTTTAAATGAAGCCATGGAGCAGGTTCGGTATGCGTGCCCCGGTGTTGCCGTTGGCGTCCGGATCAGCGCGGAAGAACATGTGGAAGGAGGCCTGACCGAAGAGGAAATGATCGATCTGGCAAAAGACCTTGAGGCACGGGGTGCTGACTTCATCAGTCTTTCCGACGGTGCCGGTTATGAAGAGTCCGGCCATTTAATTACGGATATGGCCAAGTCCAAGCATATCCCGGAGCATGGCGCGGCATTTAAAAAGGCGTTGAAGATCCCGGTTTTTGTTGCCTCCCAGCATGATCCGAACAAGATAGAAGCCAATATCGCCGCGGGTAAATATGACATTCAGGCCTTGGGCAGACAGCTTTTCTGTGATCCCGAGTATGTGAATAAACTGGCGGACGGCCGTGAAAAAGAAATTGCCCGCTGTGAAAGATGCAACACCTGCCTGATGCGCACCCTGATCGGGATTACACCGGCATGCCCGCACAACAAAAAGCTCGGCAGGGAATACATGTTCGACGAATACAAGCTCGGGGAATGGGCGGATCATGAGCACCTGATCCACGAAGGGCTCTTAAGGGCGCCCATGCCGTCTCTGAATACGCCCTGGTGGAAAAAGGAAATGGATTTTATGGAGCACCCCTGGCGGAAACCCCAGGGCCGGATGCTTAAAAGCAAAAAATAACCGAATCGTTCACTGAAGATGCCCGTTTCCGCAACCCATGGCGGGAGCGGACAAAAAAGGATCCAACATGCCGACACTATCCGGAAAAACAGCGCTGGTTACCGGCGCTTCCAGGGGATTGGGGAGGGCTGTTGCCCTGGCAATGGGGGAAGCCGGGGCCAATGTGGCGGTGACTGATTTGCTTATTGAAAACGAACAGCCGGACAAACAGAGCCTGTCGGAATACAGCTTCCTTGCGGGGCATTTTGCCGGGTCAAAAAATGTTCAGACCATGAGCACCGCCGAGGCGATACGGAACATGGGCGTTAAAAGCCTTGCGCTTAAAATGGACGTCACCCGACCGGATGAAATCAGGAAGGCCGTGTCAACAATTTCCGACCAGCTGGGCGACGTGAATGTCCTGGTGAACAATGCCGGGGTCATGGATAACCTGGCGTTGATGGATAAACAATCCACGTCAATGTTTGAAAGAGACGTAAACGTCAATCTGACCGGTGCGTTCAACTGCATGCATGCGGTGTGGTCGACGATGATGGAAAGAGGCTGGGGCCGGATTATTAATGTGTCCTCCTTTGTCGGCCTGCGGGGCGCCTTTGCCCAGCCCGGGTATGGCGCTTCAAAAGCCGGCATGGTCGGGCTGACGCGTTCCCTCGCCCTTGAGGGGGCAGGCCTCGGCATTACGGTCAACGCCGTACTGCCGGGATTTATAAAAACAGAGGCATTGACACTCCACGATACAAAAATGACGGACCGGATCGTCAAACGAATCCCGGTAAAACGCATGGGCGCTCCGGAAGACGTGGCATCGTTAGTTACATTTTTGGCATCAGATCAGGCAGGGTATATGACCGGCACGGCCATACCTGTGACCGGCGGTGCTGATCTTTTTTCTTTTTAGATGATCCGCCCCTGAACGGCGGTCCTGTGTTCAAATTAAAATATGATACAATCGATAGCAAGAAATAGTATAATTCAAAAAAGGAGATGCAATATGTATAAATATGTATCCATACT
>Ga0180435_10001267_pt1 | contig 26516 bp, 20 predicted proteins | sample SS_ome_3_FD_132467 | JGI IMG/M metagenome (GOLD analysis project Ga0180435, IMG submission 132467) | Hypersaline lake sediment archaeal communities from the Salton Sea, California, USA - SS_3_S_1 metaG | ecosystem: Environmental > Aquatic > Non-marine Saline and Alkaline > Hypersaline >... | reverse complement strand
TGCCGGATAAACCGGCAGGGGCCGTTTGTGATTTTAACTACTGCGATTAGCTTATGAAACTTTCATTCCCCGGGGATAAACCCCGGGGGGATGTGCTTTACATATGACAACCTATATCAGGACGGGACATTTGCCTTGAATATTGGTTATTGGGAATTGGGCATTGGACATTCATCTCCATTCCCCATTCCCTAATCCCTATTCCCCACTCAGTACTGTGCTTTAGCCCCTAAATAAGCCATTCTACCCCGGCCCGGGTATCCATACTCCGATTCATAATCGAGGTCGAAGATATTGTTGACAGCGATATAGACTTCAAAATATTCCGCGAATGGCTGAGTAATTCTACTGTTCATAAGGAAATGCCCGGCTGTTTTCAGCTCTTCCAGATCCGGATCCTGTGGCGTGGGAACCTGAGAGTAGATTGAATCCATATATGTAGCCGTGAGGTCGAGCTTGGTCTCAATATCGGGAATTATATATTGCGCCCCGGCGGTTACCAGGTTCTCGGGGGCATTGGTAAGTTTGCTCGTGACTCGATCCGAACTGGTATCACGAGCGTGATTGTAAGTATAACCGATCCAGAAGAGCAGATCTTCCAGGGGATTAATCTCGGCGGTGAACTCCAGTCCGTACATCTCAACTTCAGCCCAGTTCTGATAAGTACCGTCGATATCGGGTCCGTCCCGGCTGATCCAGTCTGAGACATCGTGGTAAAAAAAGGCCAGCTCCGTACGCAGAATGTCAAAGAAAGGCCGGGAGGCGCCGAGGGTATAGTTTATGCTCTGTTCCGCATCCAGGTCCGGGTTCCCGGATCTGCCGGAGTAAAGCTGGTTCAAGGTCGGGAAACGGGTTGTTTTGGCGACTGAGCCATAAATCCGGGTAAGATCGTTGAAAGAATATGTCGCTCCGATCATCGGACTGAAGACATCCTTAACGCTTGGTGTATCCAGTTCCACCTGCTGTACGAAGTTGCCGTCCCGATCGGTCTCAGTCTCTTCAGCCTTATCGATGTCGAACCAGTTATAACCCAGGCCGCCGATAATCGAAAGGTTATCTATAGGGGTAATCTCATCTTCCAGGGCGACGGTCCCGGTATAGGAACGTGATTGGGCGTAGGGGAGGTAGGAATCATCGCGATCCTCGTGAGAATCAAGCCGATAATGAAGAGCCATTCTCAATGCGTTCCATTCCACAACTTCATAGTCAGTAAAGAAACTCCCCCCGACAAAATAATCCTTGTAGGTACTGCTGGCTATCTGCGTGGTGTAAGACGGATCGGAGTAAGAGTCATATGTGTCTTTATGATTGTGATAGAAGAGATTCATTTTTGCCGTCAGCTGATCGGTAATCTGCTGCCTTCCGGTTAAATCCACTCCCCAGTCGTCATAATCCTTGAAGCGGCCGTACTGGGAGAAAGCGGGCCGGAAGTTTATAACCCGGTTTTCATCTATAGATGGAGGCATTCCGAACTCGGAGTTGATCAGATGGAAATTTACATAGTACTCGGAATCATGGTTGGGCTGTATACCAACCTTGGCCCAGAAATTATCGGTTTTAGCGTCGGAATTATCGCGAAATCCGCCATCTTCAATGATTGATTCGGTTGTTCCGCCGGGCCTGCTGACAGTCTTTCCCATTACGGGATCAAAATCATCGGATAACTTCCAGGCATCTCTCTCACTGTGAGTATAATTAAGCCAATAATTCAAGATACCGACTTTCATCCCGTGAGAGATTACCTCCCGATTATAGCGTTTCTCCCCGATCTCCACCGCCGCCGATGCTGCCGGCTTTTCAGTGGGTTCTTTAGTGATGATATTTATGACTCCGGCTAAGGCGTTGGCTCCGTAAAGTACTGAAGGGGCGCCTTTGGTGACCACGATCTCGGATATGATGTCGCTGGGGATCTGATTGAGATTCAGTTTTCCGTAATTAGTCTCATAGTAAGGGACTCCATCAATCAGAACCAGTATCCGGGACTGATCAAATCCGTGAATGTAAACTACCGGCTCGTCTTTCCGGCCATAGGTAACATCAACTCCGGGGACATACTGTAGGGCATCGGCCGCGGTCCGGCTGTTGGTGGCCGTAATCTCTTCGGCCGTCATCACGCTGGTTATAGCGACTTCTTCGGTCACCGATTTTTCAGCGGTGATTACCATCTCTCCCAGGGTATAGACCTGGAAATCCGGCTCCTCTACTTCTTCCGCGGCTTCTGTCCATCCCCCGATAATAAAAAATATACTGACTGTCAAACTCAACCAGGACTTTATCTTCATTAATATTCCTCTATATTAATCTTCCGGTGATATTCTTCTTTTTAACGTATGTTCCGAAATCTTGCCTTTTTTTAGCCCTGAATTCTTTTTATGTCTTCATAGCCCTCCTGCGTATAAAAAAACCGACCCCCCGCGCAGGAGGGTCGGCTGGACAGACCCTTTATCTCCTTTTCAAGCACGGGAGGCGCGGCCGTTTCCAACCGAACCCTATCGCTCTGCTTCCCTGCCTGAATGGTTTAGGATCACAGAGTCGGAGATAAAAAATACCAGGGGATATATACTATTAAACGATCCTTCCTGTCAAAAATTTTTGCTGGAAGCTGTCGAATTTTCTTTCTGAATAGGTCTTAATGTCTTTCTGGAAGCGGTCGTATTCCTCAATAAATTCTTCAGCGAAAGGTGTCAATCGCGCGCCGCCGTGTTCTCTTCCTCCCCTTTCCCTGATCAACATTTTTCGTCCCAGGTTCTCTTCCAGGCAATTCAGTATCTTCAAGGCTTTGACGTAAGACATGTTAAGATCCTTGGCCGCCCGGCTGATAGACCTGTATTTCTTAATCCGCCTTAAAAGCCAGACCAGGCCGATCCCCATAAAGCCTTTATTATCTTCATTGACGATACTAATTTTCAGATTTACCTTCATCATTAAGCGATATATATACAGATATATAACGGTCCCTGTCAAATGATTTATTAATTTTATCTTGCGAAATTTTCAGCAAAGGCTCTTGTCCACCTCTGGAGGAGATATGTCTCTGGCTCACAATAAATGTAGCTAAAAAGGTAGCCGCAGGCTTTAGCCTGCGCCATATTACGCACCCTAAAGGGTGCGGCTACGAAAAGTTAGAGCGAGGCGCTAAATTCTTGTTCAGGAATTTCAGGCGGTTAAGAAGTTGAGTTCCACTGAATCCTGTCAGGCGGAGAGGATCAGGTTCAATATCGTCCCGGTCATCGTAGCTACAATAATCATGATCGCGGCGGATTTCAGCATATCTTTAACGCCCAGTTCCTTGAGGAGGATGGTGAAGGTAGCGATACAGGGGAAGAACATTGAAAGTACCGTACAGGCTACTACCAGTTGATTGGAGGTGAGGTTAAGCGGCGCCAGCATCCCCACCGAGACATCCTTCCGGAGGAATCCGATCAATATCGCTACGATCGACTCCTTGGGAAGTCCCCAGAGCCTGGTAACAATCGGTGCCGTGAGATCGGCTAAAAAATTGAAGATGCCGATGGCATAGAGCAGGTTAACTACCAGTACGCCGATCAGGATAACCGGGAGCGCTTCTTTGAGGAAACCGGATATTCTAACCCGGAGTTTTTTGATAAATGGGCCGATCGGGGGAAACCGGTAATGGGGGATCTCGATGATCAGCTCCGGGGAGTATCCTTTGACGGCCTTGCTCATTATAAAACCCAGGATCAGCCAGACCAGGAATAAGGTGAAGTAGACAATGGCCACGTATCTTCCCCCCCGCTCCCCGACCAGCCCGAAGATCATCGCCTGCAAAGCCGCGCAGGGGACTCCGATCGATATCAGTGTAGCAGCTATAAACCTTTCCTTCCTGCTCTCCAGGATCCTGGTCCCCATCACCGCCGGAACATTGCAGCCAAACCCCAGCAGGGTCGGAATTATGGCGTAACCATGGAGTCCTACTCTATGCATGAGCCCATCCATCAGGACTGCTACCCTGGGAAGATAACCAAAATCCTCCAAAAAACTTAAAATCAGATAAAATGATATAATATAGGGTAGGACCATGCCTAATGGAACAAATAAACCGGTAGTAAGGACCCCGAATGACTGGATAAAATCAATCTGCCCATCAACCAGATGCCCGATCAGGACAGTATGGAGAATACTGCCCGGACCCAGAAGGGCGGAGAGCTTATAGAGAATCGGAGCGTAGAGGTTCTGAAAGAGTGGTTCGGCTATGTATCCGATCAGAGATTCGCCGATAAATCGGATCAGCATAAAAGACGCTACCAGGACAGCTGCTGCTATCGGCAGGCCGGTCCAGGGTTTCACGCTGAGATCTGAGAGACGTTGAAGCACCGTGTGGTGGTGGTGGGTTAGTTGCTGGCAGGAGCAGACTATCCGTCCCATCTCGGGCCAGCGTTCAATTCGGGACCTTACCGGTTGATCGGAAGTCCTGGCTTCGTTCAAGCGTTCCACCAACTGCCGGATACCTTCACCGGTCACTCCGACCGTGGGGATAACCGGGACTCCCAGCATCTCTTCCAGATGCTCGGGATCGATCTTTATCCCCAGATGCTCGGTCTCGTCCCAGAGGTTGAGAGCTACTACGGTGGGGGCGCCGCTCTCAAGAATCTGGAGGGTAAGGCAGAGGTTTCGTTCCAGGTTGGTGGAATCAATTACATTTATCACCAGATCCGCAGATTTCAGGATCTCCACAGCTACTTCATCCGCTTTGGACGATGGTTCCAGCGAATAAACCCCGGGAGCGTCGATTACCTCGATCCGATCTCCGGGCTGAAAACGGGATTCTGGAGAACCCGCGATATCTGAGGGGAAGGTAAGGTAACCTTTGGCAAATCCGACCGTAGTACCAGGATAGTTGGAGGCGATAACATGAACCCCGGTCATCCGGTAGAATAGAACGGACTTGCCCACGTTGGGGTTGCCCATCAGAACTATTTTCTTTCCTTTCATCTTATATACATGTGGTTCGATTCAATAATTATTGAATTAAGAATATTTGTAGTTTCCTTATGTAAATCGGAAAGAAAATAGTAAATTCCAAAATCCAAATCACAAATTCCAAATAAATCTCAAATCACAATGAACAAAATTTCAAACATATCACCAGAACAGTAGCCGCAGGTTTTAACCTGCGCAATCAATAGAATGCAACACTTTCTATGGCCACCAATTAACGCCCCGTCGAGGGGCCCCGGCAACCACTTCGACGATCTTTAACGTTTTTATTCTTCAACGTCCTTATTTTTTAACGTTAGCGCCGGAGGTGCTAATTTCCACCATAACTTTGGTTGCCATTCCATGTCCTATCGCGATCCGGGTTCCCCCGGCCTGGACTACCACCGGCCCGCGGAGAGGCATGCCGCTGATCTTGGTTACTTTCTTTCCCGCTCTGATCCCCATCTCTTCCAATCGTCGTACCAGCCCGGGACCGGCGGTGAATTCAACAACCTTTCCACTCTGGTTCGTATTCAGTTTAGCCAGGCTAACTGTATTCTTCTTAATCATTTATTTATTCCTCACGGCATGCCGAGCAGATTCCCCGGACGCCTAATCGCTGGTCGATGGGAGAAAAATCGTACTTCCGGCAGACCTGACCTATCAATTTTTCTATTCCCTGGTTCCGAAACTCTACAATCCGACCGCATTTCACGCAGACCAGATGGTGATGCGGTGGATGGCCGAAGAGATGCTCGTAGGTTATATGCCCGTCCAGACGGGTCGCCCGCCGGATCATCCGGCTTTCGACCAATAACGGGATCAAGCGATAGATTGTCGGAAAAGATATTCGTTCGCCTTTCTTCTTCAGAGCCTCGAATAGAGTCTCGACATCGAAATGCTCATGCCGGAGGAATATTTCCCGTAATATCTTTCGCCGCCCGGGAGTAAATTTCAGCCCCTTCGATCTGAGATACTCAGCAAAAGTTGTTTCCGGATCTTTCAAAAATAAGCTCCCTTCTAACCCAAATCCTATTTGGATAACATGTCTCTAGAGAAACCGTCCTCACATGCAAATGAGAATCAGTTTCAATTACAATATATCATTTAGAATTCGGAGAGCAACAATTTTATTTGTTTAGCCGCAGGTTAAACAAATAAGCGTTGAAAGAGAGGCCGGATCAGGTCGATGGCGTGATGGGTGCAGGTCTCGTGACAGCAGTAGCAGCGGATGCAGTTGGAGAGGTGGATGTGGGCTTTGCCGTTATTCATGGAGATAGTATTAACCGGACAGACCCGCTCACAGTCTCCACATCCGACACAATTTCTTTTGTTGATACGGGGGCGGGTGGAGAGCAGTAATTTCGCGATCGGCATGAATGGTACGGCCCATCGTGGAAACGCGTGAGTTCTTCCCGGGGGAATCTTGAAATCAGATTGAATCACTTCCGATAATTCTACTCCCCGAACCTCAATTGCGGAGAGGTCTTCCGGGAGTAAACCCCGCTCTACGCATCGCAGGGTGGTAGATATAATAAGGGGGTCTATCCCCATGATTTGGCTCAGGACCGCATCCACAGCGGCCGTATTCTTGCCGGTTACAATCAATCCAGTTTCACGGGTAGTACCGGCGTTCGGGCCGTCTCCTTCCATCGCCCAGACCGCGTCCACTATAGTGAGCGCGGGAGAGACGAACTCCATCAGGTCTACCAGCATCGTGGAAAAATCATCCACATCCGGAAATTTAGCGTGATATGCCGGTTTGATCAAGCCCGGGACCAGCCCGAAGAGGTTTTTAACCGCCCCGGTAAGAAGGGTAAAGCAATGGGTTTTTAATTTAGGGAGATTGATAATAACGTCAACCTCCCCGGCATATTTGGTGAGTTCGATCCGCTTAATTATCTTCCCCGCCGGCAAGGGGACAATCTCCTGGTCGGTGTCCAGGGCAAGTTCCGCGCCGGTCTCATTTGCTACCCGGTCCAGTCCGCAGCCCCGGTAGAGCTTAATCAGGTTATTCCGGGTATGCGGACCAGCCGCGCCGGGACTGTCCCCGATGATCACCTTGCCCCCGGCCGCGATTACCAGTTCTGCTACAGCTTTAACCACCGCGGGATGGGTGGTTACCGCCTCTTCCGGCCGTGCTTTCCTCAATAGATTCGGCTTAAGCAGGACTTTCTGCCCCGGTTTCACGAAGGCTTTTATCCCCCCGAGCGGCGCGAGTCCGCGTTCAATGGCCTTCCGGGCCGTATCCCCGAAATAATTTGGACATTTTTCAACTGTGATTATGGTCATAATATTTAATTTGATATTTGAATATTTACAAAAGGAGAGTATATTATTATATACTACTGAATAACAATTATAAAAGGAGGTACTCGAGATGAAGAGAGCGATTATATCTTTAATACTTATCTCAGGATTTGTTTTGATAATGGGAATATCTCCGGTCCTCGGGGATGGTCTGGATATCCAGACTATGATTAATGAAGCGTCTCCGGGTGATATTATCTCTATTCCGGCCGGTACGTACCGGGGGAATCTGATTTTAAAAGAAGGGGTAATTCTGGAAGGAGCGGGGGCGGATCAGACCGTTCTGGACGGGATGGCAAAGGGTCCGGTGGTAGTTGGAGAAGCGGGCAGTATAATCAAAGGCTTTACCATAACCAACGGGATTGAAGGGGTGAAGACAGCCGGTAGTCTGATGGGGGTATTTGAGAATATTATTACCGGTAATAGCGGGAGCGGAATCCGATCCGGCGGCGGGGATTGCGTCATTATCAATAACATCATCTCAGGAAATTCCGGTCCGGCCGGTATCGATACCGCCCGTTCTTATGTCCTGGCAGTCAACAATACTATCTGCGGCGTTCAGGCCGGTCTTTTGTTCTGGAAGTCCCCTTATTCCACGGCTGTCAATAATGTGGTCAGTTCTTCTGATGTCGGGGTCAGCCGGGATGAGGAGTCGGCCCCGGATATTTCCAATAATATCTTCTGGGAAAATGGCGAGAACTTTATTCCGTCGGCCCCGGAAGGAGAAAATTTATTTCTTGATCCGCTCATCCTGACTGAATCCGGTATCTGCCGTCTTATGGAAGACTCCCCGGGCCTTGAATTAGGGGTCGCGATTGATGGTCTTCCGGAAGAGCTGACCGGAGGGGTCGGATGCCGGTTGGCGATTTCACTTCCCCTGGAAATTTATCATTCGATGATGGAGAAAGTGAGGGGAGAGGCATTACAGCGAAAGCCGATGGTCACCTATGAACTTCTGGATATCACAGGGGCTTTCCGGGTGACTACGAGTTTTCCTCAACCCGACTTCACCGTGACCTCATCCAGTCAGTCCACCGGGATCGAAGAGATTGAGGCGTATGATTCGTCCAGTCTCGATGCTTTGATTGACGAACTGATCGCCGACGATCCTCCGGCGGTGAATGTGCGGAGCTGGGGCGGGATCGATTATCCCCGTCATCCGGACCGCTATGTTATGGACAGTATCTTCGTGAAACCGGAGTCCTATTTCTTTGATGACGAGGGTAATCTGAAGTTTCTCCGGCAGACCAACTTCGCCCGGGTCCGGATCGCTATTCCGGAGGGATATGAAGTGATTTCCATCACCCCGGAAGCTGAGATTGACGGCGAAGCCGGGATGATCTCAATCCTCAATCCGGAGCAGAGTCTGATCGATATCGACCTGACTCTCTCCCCGGAATAATCTAACTATTGTACGTCATGGTCGCAGTACATGTATAATTAAGTTCGAGCTAGAAATTCAGTTGAAGTAAATTCCATCCAGATCAAGGAGAACTGTAACAGTAAAGCTGCAGTTTCGAGTCCTACTCGAGGAGCTCCCACAAGAGCCCGCATGATTTCAGGGATGGTTAACATCTTGATTTCGTGCGGGATTTTCTTTATTCAGGAAAAGGTTTGATGCTATAATTAGCCCTCAACAACAATTATCTGAAAAGGAGATTAAATATGAAGAGGATTTCGTTTATTAAGATTGTGACTATCTCGACTTTTATTGCCTTCCCACTGGTGTTTCCAGAACAGACAATGGCTCAGTCTAATATGCCATGCGGTCTTGGATCGAGTTGGAAGGTTGTAGCCGGATGTTGGCCAGGTATCTATACCCGCCGTGGTTCGAGCAATATATTTGACGCCGAAATGAAACAGGTTAACGGAGATCGGTACACTGCTACTGTTGTTGTTTCGATTAACGGCAACCAAGTCACTGCAACCCAGACCGACACAGGAGGAGGCAAATGCTACCTGAGAAACGGATTGCTGGATAGTGACGGTCGAACCATTACAGGTACTTATGAATGTCATCCGATTGGAGGATCCGTACAACACGGATGCTTTATAGCGTTCATTGAATGTGATGGCATCGCGGAAGCTTCAATGAATTTAATCGGAACATGGACGCGTAAACATCGAGTAAAACATACATATACATTCGATAGGGGTGGCGGGGCAACTCTTAGGACTGGGCCACCTTTGAATGAAACCTATAGAGGTAGATGGGTGGAGTTGAGGCCGGGGACCTTCAAGATCACATGGCCTCACAGACCTTCGGCAGGATACGACACGAAGGGTAATTTTGTGGATACCGTCACCGTGACTGGCAATAAACTATCCGGCTCAAATAACTATGGCGACAACGTGGATTTGTACAGGATACAGTGAGCGACTATGCCCATGACCTATCGGGCTCAAATAACTATGGCCACGACGTGGAGTTGGAGAGGATCTAAGAGCCTTTACAAATATGCTATAGAGAAAAGTAAGTAGTAATATTCTCAACCTCTTGTTAATCACACAGCATTCTCCTCAATCCTCGCTCGGTGGCCTTCTCCCTCCCGGAGAGCACCTCTTTCTTCACCTCTTCCGGCAGCATCAGGAGCCTTAGATATTGGCTAACCCGAGAACGAGTGACATTGAGGGACTTCGCTAAGTTCAATGGGGGAATAGGTCAGTGGTATCCATCTCAAAAATTATAGTTAAGGAACTTGAAATAATCAACTCGCTGCCCTAAGCGATTGCGTGAACCGCAGAGAACGCAGAGAAAATATAAGGTAGGAAAACTCAAAGCAACGGCCGGTGATTGAGCTGTCTTTCGCTAAAGAAGCAGTTGTTGGTATTCTTTATCTTATTTGTATTCTCTGCGTTCTCTGCGTCTTTGCGGTGAATATACGTGCAAAACAGAGAAATTTTCGTGGTGAATAAGTACCCGGTTAAAGAATTTGACGTCGTTGGAATAGGACGGAACTGCGTGGATTATCTTGCTCTTCTCCCGACTCTCCCTGAACCGGACAGTAAAGTTCCGATGAAGGAGTTGAGGGTGGTGGGCGGCGGCCAGGCCACTACCGCCCTGGCCGCCCTCTCCCGGCTGGGTTTGAAGACCGCCTATGTCGGGGTGGTGGGGGATGATCCCGGGGGCCGTCTGGTCCTGGAAGGGCTTCGGAGAGAAGGTGTTGATATATCGAACGTGGTTGTGGCCGGAGATATATCGACTCCCGTCGCCCTGGTCTTTGTTGATGAAATGGCATCCACCCGTACTATCGCCTACCAGCCCACCCCTCCTGACAGGTTAAAACCCTCCATGATCGATATGGGCTTTATCCTCTCTGCCCGCTGCCTGATGATCGATCCCCATGAGACGCTCTTTGGCCTGGAGATCGCTCCGCGGGCAAAAACAAGAGGTATCCCCATAATTTATGACGCGGAGCATTTTACTGAAGGCTTTTATGAGATGCTCGCAGCCGCGGATTATATTATTGGATCTGAGGATGTGATTCAAACTCTGGAAGCAGGCAATTGCGAAGCCGCCCTTGATAAATTATTATCTTTTGGCGCACGGGCGGCGATAATTACCCTGGGATCGAAAGGCTCACTTGCGCTGACAGCGGAAGGCCTTAGCCGCCGTCCCGCTTTTCGAGCCGAGGTGGTTGATACCACCGCCGCCGGTGACGCGTTTCATGCCGGATTCGCCTATGGAGTTCTTCAGGGGTGGGGAATGGAAGAGATACTCGATTTTTCAAACGCCATGGGCGCGATGGTCTGCCGCGGTCTGGGAGGGCGAGAGACTCTGCCGTCTCTTGGAGAGGTCCGTGAATTCCTGGGTTGGACACATTGAAAGCCAGTGATCCCGCACCACTAATTGTAAAGCCCCCGCGATTACGTGATTCGAGCCACACATAATTGGGGTCACCCATTAACGGCGTGTTGCCTAAATGCCTTATTTTTACTAAATCGACGGAAAATTAGTTAATTCCGGAGGCCCTTTTGCCACAGAATTATTTGAAGCATTCGCATCGACTAAACTCCCATCCATTGTCCAATAAGGCGGCGCTCACCGAGCGCCAGCCCAGAAGTATTTATTTTTCTCGTCTTTCCGGGTCCTCGAGAATCGTCTTACCGATTCTATCTGCAATAATGGCATATCCCCGCTCATTCAGGTGGCAGGCATCGTCTCTATATACGATCTCCTCAACATCGGAAAATATCAACGCCAAATCGTTGAAATCTACACCTTGAGCGATCAGTTCTTTTCCCGATTCACGCAGCATGGGATACCCCACAAGGACTCCGTGCCGGTAGGGTTGACGCGGATTGATGGCGATTTTCCTTTCCTCTTCAGACATGGGTTTCGAGCCCTCGACGTACTGGTTGGGTTGAAGGAAATGATAATACCGGATGTCATTGCCGTTGCAGAGATTATGCATCTGCAGAGATCCCCGCTGCCATAAGTCGGCCAGATGTCTGAAGTATTGAATGTCATTCTCGTACTTGAATGCCGGACCCGTAGAGGCGTACTTGGCAAGGGCACTTGCCCTGTACTCGTTAATCGCCAGCCTGATCTCGTTGATTTCTTTTTCCATGCTTCGGTCCCTGGCTCGCCATACCAGAGAGAGCGAAGTGCTTCTGTATACTCCGGCTCCCACACAACGACCCGCCCACTCCTTTCGGCTCCTGTTCAGAAGTTCAAGTCGTGCCAACTTGGTCATCACATCAAGTTCATTAAGATTGGCAACGCGATAGTACCATCCGCGCGGAAAAGCAGGGAAGACCCCCTTGCGCAAGTTCTCTGCATAAGGAAGCGCGACCTCGTTGAAGCCATCGAGATTGACCACGATGTCAAACTCGGCGCCAAGTGCCAGGAGATATGTGAGGGCGGCCAATTGCTGGGGCTGCTTGTAGCCACCCATGCCCATGTTCACCATGACAACCTCTTTTTCAAGCGGCGCCAGGGTTTCGACCAGTGTTGTCCTGGCATAGGTATACATCTGACGCGCAAACGATCCGCCGGAAATCCCGATGATGATCGTATCCTTCGATCGTTTCTGAATGGAGTCGATGTCGCTGATGAAGCCGTGATCGGAAATCGCAATGCCCTTGTTCTTTGGATTCGCCACATAGCCGACATAGGGATGAGTCACCTCAATAAAATCTCCCCAGTGGAACTCGCCCAATGCGTCCTCTTCCATTTCCGACGCCGCCATGAGATCAACACCGGCCGCATCAGTCATAGCCTCCTTCATCTCCGAATACGAGAAGCGTCTTCCTCGAACAGCCAGATACATAAACCACGATGCCAATTCGAGAAACAAAACGGCTGCAACGAGAAGAGTGATGGCAAAGATCATGCGCTTGCCACGAGGCAGTTTTCCCGTCTTCGCTCCGTCGGCGCGTTTAGTGTTGTCCATTGTCACACTGCCATCCCTCTTTGGTCGATTACTCAGCCAACCACAGAACTCGCAGATCCTTGTTTCTCGGCCCTGTCTTACTGCGAATGAACATCTTCACCATGTGTTTTGCCATGCAAAACAGGGTAGGTACAAGTCGCCCCAAATAATTGATTAGAAATTGCTTTTCACTCTTTCCCGAAGACGATCCCTTTGCCGGGATGTAAAGCCGATTTCAAGATTTGAATGATGGCTGAAATACGCGGTAAAGTCAAGGCGCAAGGACGATCGGACGCGCCGCGGGCTTTTTATTGCCCCGCGGACCGGCTTAAAGGAGGATTCGGGGGGGGGCCGGTGGGCTGCGAACGCAGTGTGGATGGCCCGTAGGCGACGACGATTTACGAAGCCATGGTTACAGGTTCCTCGTCGCAGTCCGGAAAGGGATCATCATCAAGCCAGTCCTCGATAACGGTCTCGATGAACTCCTGGCCCGGATCCGGGCGGCCTTCCGGAGGGTGAACGCGCGCATAAAAAAGAAACCGGAGGCCAAGACCCCGATCAAATTCGGCCGGGGCGAGATCGACCCCAGAACCTTGATCGGAAAGCGGGGAAAGAAGACGTTCCCGGTGATACCCCGGGAGATTGAACTCCTCCGCTTCATGATTGATCGAGAGGGCGAGGCAATTCAACGTTTCGACTTTTTAGACGAGATCTCGGGGATAAGTTACGAAGGGACCACCCGGACACTGGACCAGCATATCGCCCAGTTAAGAATAAAGATCGAGGAGAAACCAGAAAACCCCCTCCACATCATCACCGTCCATAGCGTCGGCTACCGATTCTTCTTCCATACCGAATGGGATCAAGCCTTAGCACTACCATCTTATACGGCAAACCGGCGGGACCATGAACTTGTTGACGAGGCCCCCCGATTTACCGAAACTCATCAGATGTCAGGGTTGCAATATTCAATAATTCCGGCTAATCGCAGGAGTCGGTATCCATCTTCCAGCATGAAATGTATTCGATACCAAGACCAATATTCTCCGCGTGACAACTGGAGAGATTTCTGCAGTTGTCAAAGCCAGACACTTGTCCGGGTGATCCTATCGCCGTACATCCGCTCAATCGTTTACAGCTTGAAAAGGAGCTCTGGTAAAAATGTATGGCCCGGCAGGCCGCCAGATCTTCACACTCGAAGAATCCAACATAGCTATTCCCATCATTTCCATCCACAAAACAACTGGAGAGATTGGTCATCCCTTTGAAACCATATGCGGGGTTATCCGCCGAGCCGGCCTTGACCATGCAGTTTGTCACCCGGGTCGGATAGGCGCTTGACTGGTTATTGAAGCCGGCAGTCTCGGCGCCTTCAGATATGCAATTAATAAAACTGGCGCCCGTCATTCCTACCGCCACATCAAAACCACTGTCAAGGCTACTCCAGGACCAGCAGTTGCTGACGGTAACATAATCGGAGTTGACCAAGAAGTTGCCTATGGAAGCACTGATATCCCCTCCCCCCACAACCATGAGACGATCGATAACACAGTAAGGTGAGTCTATGCTGAGGTACTGTCCATCCCCGGCGAATTGGATTATGGTTCCGATCACTTCTCCCTGGATCAGCCTGAGACCAACCGGAACATTGATAATCTGGGTGATATTATACGTCCCGGCGGGGATAAATACACTCTGGTGGGGTCCTGTAAGAGCATTGACCAGATCATCACCATCACTTGGTTTTACTACATAATCGAAGGTCCGGGGGCCGCCTCCGCCCCCGGTAATCGGGATGTCGGATGAACTACCGAAATAGGCCCGGGTCACATCCCGGATCGCCCAGAGTCCACTTGAACCTCGAAAGATGCCTATATCGGTAATACCGTCAGCATTGTAATCATCGGCCGCGGGAGTATCGGAGGAACTTCCGAAATAAACCCGGGTCACTCCCCGGATCGCCCAGAGACCGGCCGATGGGCGGAAGATCGCGATATCCGCCCGGGAATCACCGTCAAAATCGGCGGCGGAAGCCGGTCTTACAACGGCCAGACATATAATCAGGCCTAACCCTAAAACTACTTTCATATCTGCCTCCTTACGTTATTACAAGTTTCCTTTCAACCTGCTTGTTTAGCCGAAAGATGAAAAACCGGCCGAATGTTTACATAAAGACTAACTACTACCATCAATTCCAGAATCTTTTTCCGCAACACAACACGGAGTAACTAAAGCAAGTAGATTAACTTTACAAAATAACTAATCCGGGTCAAGAATTATTTTAATTGATAAGAAATTGCTTTTCACTCTTTCCCGAAGCCGATCCCTTTGCCGGGATGTAAAGCCGATTTCAAGATTTGAGTGATGGCTGAAATGCGCGGTAAAGTCAAGGCTAAAGGACGATCGGACGCGCCGCGGGTTTTTTTTGGCGCGGAGCATTAAAAAAATAAACCTTGGCCCTATTTATTGATTATGATACGATTGCCCATATATATAGAGAAGATACGAAAAAGATAATTGCTCATCAATCGGGGAGATGCGGATATGGGAAGCACTAAATTTACAGCGCACAATATTCGTCTGGATGACGGAACTTATACGATACCCGATGAACAATATTCGATAGACAAACTACCCTGGTTTATTTCCGCGCGAAGAATATTAAATATAGCTTTCCCGGAGAATAAGAATAGCTATCGGTTAGCTGACCTCGGGTGCCTGGAGGGAGGATATGCGGTGGAATTTGCCCGGATGGGATTCCAGGTTGTCGGAATTGATATTCGTGATGCCAACATCGCCGCCTGTAATTACGTCAAATCCAAGACCAATCTGTCAAATCTGACATTTGTCAAGGATAACGCTCTCAACATCGAAAAGTATGGGCTCTTTGACGCGATTTTTTGCAGTGGCCTTCTCTATCACCTTGACAATCCTAAAGAATTTCTCCGAATACTTTCAGCCGTAACGAAAAAAGTCTTGATTTTAAACACACATTTTTCCACTACTGATCAGGGCAAAGTCTGGCCCGACATTATACGGAAGTTATTAATGATGATGAAAAAATCCGTAAGCTCTGTCACCAAGTTCAGCCTGTCTCGGCTTACCGATAATGAAAATCTCCGCGGGCGTTGGTATATAGAATACCCGAATGACGCGGCGTTCAGAAATCGAGAGAAGAGCCGGAAGGCTTCCTGGGATAATCGGAGATCATTCTGGATCCAGCGCGAATACCTGCTTCAGACTATATATGATGTTGGTTTTGATCTGGTCTTGGAACAGTTCGATATTTTTGCCCCGAATATTGCTGAAGATATCCTTAAAGGCTATTACAGGATCAATAGCCGGGGAGTATTCATTGGAATTAAAACTCCACCCGCCGAAGTTGAACATTCGCAACCCGAAAAAAGTGATTTAGTTTTTTTATCTCCCACCCAGCAGTCACTGCAATGAATAATAAGGGACAGGGAAATCGTCTTGCCATTATCCTGATAAATTGGGAGCATTCCCGAGAGACCATACGTGTCATTTCCCAAATTCATTCATGGAATAGACTTGAGCCGTTGATAATTGTTGTTGATAACGGTTCAAGTAGGGAAGAAAGAGATCTTCTCCAGAAGGAAGCCCAGGGGGCTATCCTGGTCCTGAATTCTCTGAATCGTGGATTTGCCGGGGGGAACAACGACGGAATTAACAGGGCCCTGACGGAGAAATGTGACTATATTTTATTATTAAATGTTGACGCTGAAATTACCGAGGAAAGCGTGGAAACTCTCCTCTCTGTTCTTGAAAATAATCCAGACCTCGGCGCAATAGGGCCAATCCTCCGGGAAGGAGGAAATCTTTTTGCCGGTGGAAGGGATATCAGCCGGTATGCCCATACCCGTATTCTCTACGAGAATCGCGGGTCGAATACACCCCTCATTATTGTTGATTATGTGCCGGGAACAGTATTCCTGGTGCGGGGGGAAGTATTTAAAAATGTGGGACTGTTGTCAGAAGACTATTTCTTCAGCGGAGAAATTGCCGACTTCTGCTACAGATGCAGGGTCGGAGGTCGCCGGTGTGGAGTGTATACCGGCTGCAACGCCCTCCACCATATTGAAAAAGGGATCCGGCGCGATACGATACATCCTTATTATTCTCTCAGGAACAGGTTCCTCTACATCCGTAAAAACTGTAAAAATAGCGGAATCCTGCTCCTGGTTCGTTGGTTGGCGAGTGGAATGCTTCATACTACCGTTGCATATTGTCTGGGGAACCGCCAACTTGCGAGTATATTATACCTTGCTGTCAAAGATGGAATACGGGGAGTGTATGGAAATCAGAACGAACGTATCAAGGCCGCGTGTCACCATTGTAATCCCCAACTGGAATGGAATGCGCTGGCTTGAAGGGTGCCTCCAGGGACTTGCCGGACAGGAATACCGGGATTTCGATGTCGTTATTGTTGATGATGCCTCCCAGGACGCCTCGAAAGATTTCATCAGAGAGCACTATCCTCGAGTCTTGGTTATCAGTAATGAAGTCCGGCGGGGTTTTGCCGCGACGGTGAATGAGGGCATCAGATCCGCAGCGACAGATTACATAGTGCTTCTGAATACGGACACGATACCATCTCCCGGCTGGTTGTCTTCCCTCGTTAATGAAGCTGATAATAATCCGTGTTCGGTGGGGTCATTCTCCTCGAAAATGCTTTGCATGGAGCAGCCAGACAAGATTGATGACGCCGGAGATCTGCTGATGTTGGATGGCAGTGCGATAAAGCGCGGTCATGGCCGGCCGGCCAGTGAATACAGGACCGGGTGCGAGATTTTTTCCGCGTGTGCTGGGGCCGCCCTATACCGGCATCAATTCCTACAGGAAACCGGCGGTTTCGATGAAGCGTTTGAATCTTACCTTGAAGATGTGGATCTTGGACTTCGTGGACACCTTTTGGGATATTCCTGTTTGTTTGTGCCCTCGGCGGAAGTGCTTCACTATGGTCATGGTTCAGGGCTCCCCTCCGGGCAGTATGTGCGCCTTGTGACCAGGAACCGGCTTATGCTGCTGTTGAAGAACATCCCGCTTCGTATTCTTATACGGAATAGCGCGTTGATTCTTAAAGGATTGGCGGGTCATTTTGTTGCCGCCAGAAAACCTCTGGCGTCAATCAAAGGATTTTTATCTCTTCTCCCTCTAATCTCCCATATCCGAAGGGAAAGGAAGTCAATGCAAGGCCGGAAAGTTATCAGTGATCATGATATTCTCGGACTCTTCACTCCGCATGATCTCATCAATGAATGACAAGCGAGAAAACAGATGAAGGTCCTCTATATCAATACCGCGCCGCCGCCCAATATGCCGGGGACCGAAGCGATTGAGAAGGAAATACTCGCCTTGCGGGAATCTTATGATGGAGATAGAATCGATCTCTATCCGTTCAAGCGGCCCGTTCCCTATTTGCCGCCGCAGGTCATAGGACTGCAATCTATTTTTCGGCTTAAGAAGCTGGATAGTCAGGTGGATCTCCACCACGTATTCTCACCCGGACTCTACCGATATCCCTTTCTCCGGTTTCTCCGGCATCCGGTTGTGTTCAGCGTGGCGGCAGGGATGCATACGGGCGCCCAGCGGAACAAATGGCTCAAGATCCATATTGTTGTAGGATCGCAGCGTGATCTGGATATCGCTCAATCGATCGGCATAGATTCCGCCTCTTTAATCCGCCCCGGTATTGACACATCACTATTTGTGAAATCGCCTATGCGCCTCTCAGGAGAATGCACATTATTATCAGCCTCCGCGCCCTGGACACTCGGACAGTTCAACGATAAAGGGTTTAACCTGCTTTTCAGGGTTGCCGCTCAAATGCCGGATCTTCGTCTCGTTATTCTCTGGAGAGGACTTTTCTACGATGTGCTTCTGGAAAATATTGAGAAGATGGGGATAGGAGACAGGGTCACGGTAATTAACGAGTATGTTGACATCAGCGCTATTCTTCCCCAAGTCCATGGGGGAATTATTCTGGCGTCAAGACATGATATTTTACGTGCATTTCCTCATTCCATGATGGAATCTCTTGCCGCTGGAAAGCCGGTGATTATCAGTGGCACAATTCCCATGGCGGATTATATTCATAGACACGGATGCGGCTGCGTAATAGAGAATCACTCTGTGGAATCGCTTGGAACCGCGATTCAGCAGTTTATCCGGAACTATCCTGCCATAAGCAGGAATGCCATGGAGATTGGAGGGAGGGATTTTGACAAGAAGAGAATGATCGATGCGTATGGAGAGGTATATCGCGAGGCACTGTCTCTCTGATCGGGGTATAATGCCGGCCCGGCCGGTTCCGCCCGGCTCTGCTGAGTATTCAGGGTTGATTTGTGGCTATCCTTTCGTTGCCACGATAATGTCCTGGTAACTTAAAAAAGTTTTTCTGTTGCACCAGCACCCATAGTGTATCGGCGGATTTATCCTTAACCCGCATTGTTCAAAGAGCCTTATGATATAATCTTCATTGTAAGCAACGGCGCCTTCGGGAACATTTTTATTTACCGTCAAACCGTTGTCTATTTCGTAACGGAAATCAAGAGAGCTGCGTCCTGATCGGATAAGACCCTCTGACTCCTCGTTCAAGAGGAACAAAGTAATGAAACATTTGTTCCCTGTTCTCAGTACGCGCGAGACCTCTCTTAAATAATTCTCCATCGCGGATGAAAGCATATGCGTAAATACTGATGTTAAAAATACAAAATCAAAATATTCACTGTCAAAAGGGAACCTGTATTTATCAGCAGGTATTTTGCCCTTTCGGTTATAGTGCTTGTTGAGAACATCAGAATAGATGAAGTGGAAATTGTCATATTTAGAAGAAATACGCCTCTGGCACCAAGAAATGCCTTGCGTGACTATATCAAAACCCCAATATTCTCCATCGGAGGAAAGATAACCCGTCAGCGGAATCGCCATCCGCCCAATTCCGCTGCCCACGTCTAGTACTCGGCTGTGTGGTTGTAAACTTCCTAAATTGACAAAGTGGTTTTTGTATTCATTTCCGATTTGCTCAAAATCCCCGCCCCCCACAAAAATTAAGGGCCTTGGAGGCATCATCCTGTCGTGCCCTATAATTCTATATATAATTGTTGTAAAAAATATGTAAATCTTTTTCAAAGGCGATACTATAAATATTGACAAGAAATAGTTTTTCATGCTTTTTTAGCGACCCCCTCTTTCCCAAGATGAAAAGCCGGTTTTAAGGGTTGCATTATGGATAAAATGCACGGTGAAAGCAAGCTGAAAGTACAATCGGACAGGCCAGTAAAATTTGGGGTCAGATCTTGTTTATTGCATAAATATGCACAATACAAGATCTGACCCCAAATTTATAACCCAGCTTTTTAAGAAGGCAAGGTCTGGGATATGGGAAATTGTTTAACTCTTCAACTTGCGAAGTTGGAACGAGAGTCCCAGCATTGTCAATCCGGCCAGGATAGCATAGATACCGATTATCCAGAGGACCGCCAACAGCCCGGCGCCCGGACGGGTGAGCAGAAAAAGGCCGATGATAACGGATAAGATTCCGCTCAGCAGGAGCAGCCCCTTTCCCCCGGTACCGGCAGGGACTTTAAATGTCGCAGCGATCTCAAAGATTCCGGTGACCAGTGCCCAGAACGCGACGATCCAGATTACCAGAACCAGTGTGACTCCGGGCAAAGCGAAGACGATTATTCCGGCGGCGATACTGAGCAAACCTCCGAGAACGAGTGAACCCCGATGCTCCTCTTTCCGCATATCGGCCGCGGTAAATAGAGCGAAGACTCCCTGGGCCAGGAAGTAAATTCCGAAGATGATGATAAACGCCCCGGCGAAGAGGCTAGGCCAGACAATAGCCAGAATCCCCAGGATTATCGCGAAGATCCCTCGCACTCCCAGCGCCCACCAGTGTTTGGTCAGCAGACTTTTTTCGGTCATTGCGATATCATTCATACTATGTTCCTCCCGTGTTACTCCCGCCATAAGCGGGATAGATTAAGTTATATATGAAGAGCATGAAGCATAGATTAAAAATACCAGATGGATCAGAAGAATGCAAATAAATTAGCTCACTTTGTTTGTGGATTTATGTTTTGAAGAAAGTTTGCGGCTGACAGGTGACGGTTTCCTTTGCTCCGTTACCTGATCCTCTGATATGTTCGAGATTCGAAGTTAAGCGTTCCCCCGATAAAATCGGGGGACAAGCGGACGTCGGGCATTCGTACTAAATCCCCATTTTTCACCGAAGTGTCGAAGGCACTTTTTGGGACACCCTTACCCACTCAAATTTCTCCTTACATATTGATTATGAATTGTTATAATAGCTATTTCAGTTCTTCTTCTAATCGTTTTCGATTGGCCGGGAGGAATATTGCCCGGTTGAGATCAGAGCGCTGGAAACAGTATGCTAGTGAGAGTCGAGAGGATAGGAGGTTATTTTGTCATTTCTAACTCTATAATCATGAAACCGTTATCATGTGACTTGAATCATACCCAGCCTACGGGCCTACTCTCTACTTTTCTATGATAGCCTGAATTGAATATGGAAAGACTTCAAGTGAGATTAAGAAGATTGATTCAAATCATAGCTATCGGCGGAGTGATTTGCGTTCTGATTCCATCCAGCGCCAGGGGCTTTACGTTAAGTGATATATTCCAGCCCCACTCGAATGATACCCCTCGCGTCAAAGAGGCCAAGAGTATATTAAGGAAAAATCCTCAAAAAAAGCTGGCGCTTTATGGACTGGGTCACGGATTATTCGAAATTCACCAATATCAGTCCGCCCGGTGGATCTATGAGTACGCTTTAGCCCATAACCCTTTACACCCGGAGCATATCCATACCGATCTGGCCATAGTCTATGAGCGGCTTGGAATGTGGGATAAGGCGGTGGAGCACTATTACCTGGCGAAAGAACTCGTGCCCGATTTCTTTCACCCCAGATATGGATTAGCCTATTACTACGCCGCGCGGAATGAGAATCTCGATGAGGCTCGATCCATGCTGGAGGAAATATCCCCTCTGAAAAATTTGTCCGGAACCGATCCAAGCCAATCCCGTCTTCAGAAATTCTGGCATGAAGCATATGGATTTGTACTCCTGCGGATGGGAGAATACGCCGCGGCGGAAAAAGAGTTGCTTATAGCATACGAAAAGATTGAACCGCTCTATATCGGAGAGAACTACCCTTCGAACTACGCGAAGTCGGTCTACAATGTTCTCTTTCATCTCGGCGAACTTTATCGGCTCATGGATCGCCCCGAGGATGCGATGAAATATTACCGGGAAATTGATGAGCGCTATAGAAGAAGATTTCTTGATCGTCGAGTTATCAAACGCTCGACGGGGCGCCCCGCAGGGGCGTGGGAATTGATGCGTGATCGGTGGCTGTTTTTAAGAATGGCGGAGGAATGGAGTCGTTATGACAGGTATCGCTATGGGAATTAATACTATTATCATGCTGCTGTCTTTTTTGATTGCCGCGCCGGTGACCCAAGAGTCATCCTCCGTCTTAAAACCGTCCGGACACGACTCGGTTGCTATTATAGTAGGGCAGGCGGGCAGTAACCGCTATCGAATGAAGTACCAAGAATACGTGGAAGATATATACGGAATGCTGCACCAAACCTATGGATATCCGGAAGATCGGATATTTGTCTTCACGGAGAATGGAGGAGATATGGGACTTGTCCCGGCGGCCGGACAGGCGGCGCCCGGCTCCCTGGAATGGCTTTTTAAGGAAAAGGTTGGCAATGATCAATCCCTTCTGCTCATACTGATAGGTCATACTAATATCGCCCGTGATGATATCTATTTTCATACCAGGTCGAGTCCGATAACTGCTTCGGGATTGGGGGAAGTTCTTTCCGGGCATCCGGGACCGGTCTCTATTATCGCGGCTACGCCCCATGCCGGGGGGTGGATCGACTCTCTGGCCGGCCCGGATCGCGTCATCATCGCTTCTTCGAAGAAAAGTCAGCGGTACCAGCCCGGCTTTCTGACGGCACTGGTGATATCCCTGGAGAATCTTTCAGATCAAAAAAATGAGTTAACCCTTGGAGATTTTACCCGCTACCTTCAGGAAGAGGTGGATAGATTTTACGCGGAGAATAATCTCCTGAAAACAGAGCATATGGTTATCTGGCCGGCAGATAAGCTGGATACGAGATGGCGGAGGCTCCTGACTTACCAGCCGGGTAAATTTCCCCGGGAAGAGAAAACCCCGGTTCAGGAAGAGATCCATGTTCGAGAGTCAATGAAGAGAGATCCATCATATTGGCGAAAATCCGCTAATTCGTTTCCCGGGGATGATGACTCACCGGTCGCCATACTCTATGATCGTTTCGCCATCGAATTTGGAGAACGGATGGATGGACGCTCTCTTCATCATCGGGTGATGTTGATCCACCGTGAGGAGGGAAGAGATTTGGCCCGGGTCAGTTTCCCATTTAATACCAAGGAAACCGGGGTAGAACTGGAATGGGCCAGGACAATCCAGCCGGACGGTCGGGTAGTTGAGTGCGACCGCGAGAGAGACCTGCAATATGTTCCCGGCCCCGCGGGCGTATATCATTCAACCGTTACTTGCAGTCTCTATTTCCCGGCGGTTGAGCCCGGCTCAATCGTGGAGTATTGTTTCCGGAGAAAATGGAAGCCTGGTGGAATCTCCAGCATGAGTTCTCGCCTCCTGCAGACCCCGTATCCCACAGACCGTTTTCTCTATGAGGTGAGTGTGCCGGAAAAATCCGATCTCAATGTGCGATTTTCGAACCTCCCCCCTGGATGCCATCCGCGAATCAAGAAAGATAAATATGTTATCACTCGTTCAGTGGAGGGGAAGGGCCTGCCGAATCTCACGGCGGAGACAATGGCTCCTCCGGTCTACACCATCGGGATAAGCGTCTCTATCTCAGAATACAAGACCTGGGAAGAAATAGCCGGGTGGTATGCGCGGATCGCTATTCCGAGGACGGAACCAACCGGGGTGATACGTGAACTCGCGGATTCAATTACCGATGGCCTCAAAAACGATGAGGAGAAGATTGAGAAGATCTACGGCTGGATTACCGATAAAATCCGCTACATCCACGTTCCGCTGGGAGATCACTCCTATCAGCCATTTCCCGCCGAACGGACCTTTGAACAAGGGTACGGAGACTGCAAAGACAAGGCGGCCCTTATGATCAGTCTCTTAAAGTCCGTTGATTTAGACGCGTACTTCGCCCTGATAAATACCGGAGATGCCCCTCTCCTCATTCCGTCTTTTCCAACCCGCGCGTTTAATCATGTCATTGTCGCTATCCCCGACGGAGCCGGCAGCTTCCAGCTTATAGACCCGACCAGCGCGACCACCCCTTTCGGGGTACTCCCTTTACCGGATCAAGGCCGGAAGGTTCTTATCGTTGATCCGGCGCGCCCGGAAATAATGGAATGTCCCGCGACAGAACCCATGGGCAACCTGGTGACGATCGACCAATCGTATAGTGCCGCCGATGAGCTGATGACCGTTAGCTGGAGTGCCCGGGGCGACGTTCTCCAGACGTGGCGTATCATAAAGAAAATCCTCCCCGCGAAACGGGCTCGGGAACGGATTCTTTTCCGTGACCTGGGTCTGAATCCCCTGGAATACCGGATCAAGGATATGGATGAGACCCAATTGGAAAATGATACGGTTCTCCGACTTAAATTCACTCTGACCCCGCGCTTGCCATATCTCAGGATAAAATGGACCGACTATCCGGCAAATCGCCTGAAATACACGGATGAAGATAGAACTCAACCCTACTATCTCAAAACCGGTTTTGGCTACCGGGAGCGCATCCATCGACCCGGCAGGGCGAAGGAGAGCCGCTGGGAGAAATCGGTCGGCCCCCTTAATCTGGAGATACGAGTTGAACCCGGGAAGGAGAATAGCATGATCGAACGGAGGGTTATGCTCTCGGCGGGAAGATACTCGCCGGAGACCTACGCGCGATTTTTCCGGGCGTTAATGGAGTTTGAAAAGGAATCAAGAAGACTGGTAAATAAATAACCGCAAGAAAGAGAGGAGTTATTATGACTGAAATAGCCGTCAGGATAAGTGAGATGCCTGATCTCCGCCTGAGAATAAAAAAAGAGATGAGCCGGGTAATAGTGGGCCAGGAGAAGTTGCTGGACTTTGTTCTGATCGGATTTCTGGCCGGCGGTCACCTTTTACTGGAGGGCGTGCCGGGCCTTGCCAAGACCCTGCTGGTGCGTACTCTCGGCACCGTTACCAGCCTTAAATTCAGCCGGATTCAATTTACCCCCGACCTCATGCCGGCTGATATTACCGGGACCGATATTATCGATCTTGATCGGGCCACCGGCGGCAAAGTCAGCCGGTTTATGCCAGGTCCGCTCTTTGCCAATATCATCCTGGCCGATGAAATTAATAGAACCCCGCCGAAGACCCAGTCGGCGCTTCTTCAGGCCATGCAGGAGAAAGAGGTCACCGTCGGGAACAGGACTTACCCGCTCCAAGAACCATTTTATGTTCTTGCCACCCAGAACCCCATCGAGCATGAAGGTACCTATCCCCTTCCGGAGGCTCAGCTCGATCGCTTTATGATGAAGCTGATCGTTGACTATCCGGACGATCTTGATGAGGAAGCGGAAGTAATATCCAGATTTACCCGTCGTGCTGAATTCGGGGAACCCGAATCTATTATTGATCGCGACACGATTCTTCAGGCCTGCCGCGCGGTTCTCCAGGTAGCGGTTCCCGAGACACTTGTCAGATACGCGGCCAAACTGGTTCGGGTTACCAGGCCCAACGAATCCGAAGCCCCCGCGTATGTAGGCGAATATGTTGAATGGGGCGCCGGCCCTCGCGCGGCGGAACACCTTATCCGCGCGGCCCAGGCTAGGGCGGCACTCTCCGGGAGGCCGACTATCTCGGCCGCTGATATACAAGAGTTAGTGATACCGGTATTGCGCCACCGGCTGGTGCTTAACTATAAATCATACGCGGACCGTGTCTGGCCGCGGGATATTCTCACGCAGATTAAGGAAAAGATAGAGCTGTGAGTGAAAAAATCCGGACTGAAGAAGGAAAGAAGGAGGATCTTCGGCATCGCTGGGCGGTTTATCTCGATCCTGATCTGCTCTCGGGGATTGATTCTCTCGAACTGCGCGCCCGGGTGGCGGTCGAGGGATTTATCTCCGGCAATCATCCCAGCAAGTATTTCGGCTCCAGCCATGAGTTCGTGGAACACCGGGAATATCTGCCGGGAGATGACCCCGGGCAGATCGACTGGAAGGCATTTGCCCGCCAGGAGCGCCTCTTCATAAAGAGATATTCAGCCGCCACCAACGCGCCCTGCCAGATCGTCCTGGATGGATCTCTCTCCATGGAATATTCCGAGGGCGGCCGCGGCAAATTGGAGTATGTGAAGACCATGGCCGCGGCGTTGGCGTACCTTCTTTTTGAACAGAAGGACCGACTGGGGCTTTCTATTGGAGGCAAGAATTTCCGGATTTTCCCTCCATCAAGGCAATCTTCCTATCGGGAGATAATCGGCCTGATCGATAGTTTTCAGCCCGATTCCGGTCCTCACATCGAAGAACTCCTTCATGCCACTGCCGCGGCCCTCGACCGGAAGGGGATGGTTATGATTATCTCGGATTTTCTTATGCCGGAAGATATCCCCCGGGAGTCCCTTCAGAGACTAACGTATTCCGGCCACGAGATCCTGGCTTTTCAGGTTCTCCATGACCGGGAGCTCTCGCTTGACCTGACCGGGAGGTACCGTTTTCGAGATCCCGAATCCGGCCGGGAGATAGTCGCTTCGGCTCCGGCGGTGCGCGAGGAGTATCAGAAACGATTGCAGCAATGGCTGCGGGAGGTCGAGCAGCAC
>Ga0180435_10001266_pt1 | contig 26534 bp, 22 predicted proteins | sample SS_ome_3_FD_132467 | JGI IMG/M metagenome (GOLD analysis project Ga0180435, IMG submission 132467) | Hypersaline lake sediment archaeal communities from the Salton Sea, California, USA - SS_3_S_1 metaG | ecosystem: Environmental > Aquatic > Non-marine Saline and Alkaline > Hypersaline >... | reverse complement strand
GAGTTTGTCGCTCCGGACAATCAGATCATTGTCGAGGGCGTGATTCAGGTGGTCGCCAACAGCGGCCGCATTCAGAACCTCACCGAGCTGCGCAAGGAGCATCCTCGTGCGTTCGAGAAATGGACCGAGACCGAGGAAGGCCAACTAACTGAGATGTACAGCTCCGGGCGAAGTTTGGCCGAGATTGCCAGAGTCCTGAAGCGTAAACGGGGAGCGGTGCGTACACGGCTCAAAAAGCTGGGCCTGATCGATCGCGACGGCGCCTGAGCCCGCAAACCGCTTGCTGAATTCCTGGATCGAACGTATCTTGAATGCACCATCTTTGCCTAACGTGCAATTAATCCAGGAGGACCTATGTCAAGACGAGTTCTGGCTACTGCGCTGATCCTGTTCGCCTTCTGCAGTTCCGCATTGGCGACCGTTCCCGACACCATTCGCCTTGGAGACGATGTAGCATACTATATGGGCGATGGCGTGGTTCGCGTTCCCGTGTTCGTTTTCAACGACAACGGCCCGTTCAACGGGATAAGTGTCTCCTTCGGATTTGCATCCACCGGCAATCCTATTGTTCCCGATTCCGTCACCCATGCCGGTCGTACCGCCGGCACCGGAGTCTTCGATCTGTTCATCGGGTTCAGCGACTACGCGGCTCCCTGGGGTGGCAATCCCGACTCAGCGTGCGCAGGATTGGTAGCACTCTACGGTGAGGTCGAAATCGGCAGTGGCGTGATCGCCGATTTCTGGTTCTCGGGATCCTCCCCCGGCGACTTTCTGAGCTTCTGGGGGGTTGATCAGGTGGGTCCATGTGGTACCGGTATCGGGTCATACGGTGATCCCGATGGCGGCCCGATCGTGCCCGCCACAAATCTGGTTGTATCCGACGCGCCGCTTCAGATTACCGCGGCCGACGCATACACTGTCGAGGCCACACGCCTTGTAACTATACCGGTGCAGGTCTACGGAATCAATGATCCGTTTACACTGGAGATTCACGAGTTCTACGGCCCCAATCCCCAGGTACCAAGTCCCACGATTTCAGGCGACAATCCGTGGACTGTTCTCTGGCAGCCGGCATTTCAGAATGTGGGGCTCTACACCATGGTGCTTAAGGCCACCGATGCTCTGGACAACGAGGTGTTGAAAACGATCGAGATCACCGTCACCGAGACCTCCGGGGGCGATCCCTGCGCCGTACTTCGGGGAGACATGGACTGCGACGGACAAATCACGATTACCGACCTTCTCTTCCTGGTGGACTTTATGTTCAACAGCGGCCCGCCATCCAACTGCAGCCAGTAGAGGGATCATCAGAGAATGCTAAAGGCCGGCAGATTACTGCCGGCCTTTTTGCGGTCGATAAGCTTTGTCGGGCACTAGATCAGAAGCACCCAAGGGCTGTGCCACCTACTCTTCGACGATGGCTTCGGCCTCGATTTCGACCAACCAATCGTCGCGAACCAATCCCTTTACTTCGACCATGGTCGCCGCAGGCTTGATATCCGCAAAAAACTCACCGTGGGCTTTGGCGATCTCATCCCATTTGGAGACATCGGTAACATAGATGCGGGTGCGGATAACATCCGAGAGAACGCCTCCACCCGACTCAATGGCGTCGCGAACGATTTCCAGACAACGCCGGGTCTGGCCGTAGGCATCACCGGGGCAAGCGGTTGACCCGTCCTCAGCTATGGGGGCAGTTCCCGAGACGAAAATGTGTCGCCCGACACGAACCGCGCGGGAAAAGCCGATCTGATTCTCATAGGGCGACTGTGAAGAGATGTTTTTCCTGGCCACAAATCCTCCTTGTCGGACCGGACTAATCTGATAGGTATTCAATTATACCCTCTCTTCTCTCGATCGGTCAACAAACGGATTTTCTTTTGCGACAGCCACAAAACTTGTTGAGAGGAGCGGAATTCTCCCTCAGATTCCGATGTAGAAGTCTAGAATTAAAACGGAAGACATATCCAAGGAGTTGTCATGAAACAGATTATTCTCTGTACTCTGGTATTGGCCCTGATCGCCGGGTGTGGCGGCGGAGGCAAACAAGTAACACGTCTTGATCCCAATTCTCAGACCGACCTTTCCGGTCGCTGGAACGATACCGATGCCCGCCTGGTAGCGCGCGAGTTGATCGATGATTGCCTCAGCCGCCCCTGGCTGGATAACCATGTCAAAGATGCCGGTAAGCAACCGGTGGTGACGGTTGGCACGTTCAGCAACGAGACCTCGGAGCATATCAATGTCGATATTTTCATCGAGGACTTTGAGCGCGAGCTGCTGAATTCCGGCCGGGTGCAGTTCGCGGCCGGCAAGCCGTATCGAGCCGAACTACGCCAGGAACGTCAGGAGCAGCAGGAGTTCGCCTCCCGCGAGACGGTCAAGAAGATGCGCAACGAAACCGGCGCTGACTACATGCTGTTCGGATCGGTCAAGACAATCACCGATCAGGAGGGTAACAAGCAGACGGTCTTCTACTCCACCGACGCTGAGCTGATCAATATCGAAACGATGTTGATCGTGTGGAAGGGTAACAAAAAGATCAAGAAGGGCATCTCCCAGGGAAAGACCAAGTGGTAGTCTGACGTGAAACGGTTTCTGGTCCTGATTCTCACGGCAGCCGTTGGCTGTCTTCCAATAGTCGTGGGTGGCTGTAGTTCTATGGCCACCCGCATGGGCTTCTATGAGCCGATCGAGGCCCACCTTCGTAGCGACAGCATTCAAGCTGCCGTGCAGCTTATTGAGACCGCTCGGGAGAAGAAGAAGTACGGCAACAAGGATCGGCTTATCTACTACATGGACGCCGGTATGCTCAATCACTACGCCGGCAACTACGGGATTAGCAACCAGAAGCTGGAACTGGCCGAAAGGTCGGCCGAGGAGCTGTTCACCAAGAGCGTCTCCAAGGCAGCCCTCTCGATGGTCCTCAACGACAACGCTCTCGACTATCCCGGCGAGGATTTCGAGGTCTTGTACACCAATATCATTAAAGCGTTGAACTACGTCGCGATGGATTCGCTTGAAGCTGCAATGGTCGAAGTGCGCCGGGTGAACATCAAGCTGGATGCGCTGGAATCGAAGTATGCCGATGCGGCCGCGATCTTCCGTGCCGAGTCGCGTAAGGACACGAGCTACATAGATTTCGACTACGACATCAAAGAGGTACGGTTCTACAACAACGCCTTCGCTCGCTATATCAGCATGCATCTCTACGCCGCGCAGGCCAAGTACGACGATGCCCGTATCGACTACGACCATCTTCGCCAGGCATTTGAGTTACAACCGCACATCTATCCCTTCGACATGCCACAGGTGCACTACCACACCGATTCCGGAGCGCTGTTGAGCGTGGTGGCATTGGCGGGACTAGCGCCGATCAAGGAATCGCTGAGTCTGCGCCTTCGCACCGACAAGCAGCTCAATCTCGTGCAGATTCTGTACGACGATCCCAACTCACCGACGCCGGAATACACTCACTTTCCGGCCAGGATCGGCGAGGACTATTATTTCAAGTTCTCGATTCCACAATTGGTCAACCGACAGAGCGAGATCGGAGCGATTCGAGTGTTGGCGGAAGATCGCGTGATCGGAAATCTGAATCTGCTTGAGGATATCGATCGTGTGGCGGCTGAAACCTTCGAAGCCAAAAAGTCGTGGATTCTCGTGCGAACCGTTGCGCGGGCGCTCGTGAAGGGCCTGGCGGCCCACAAGATGAAAGAAAAGGCCGACGACGGCGGTCTCGGAGGATGGCTCAAGAAGGTAGCGATCGATGTTGTATCGGACGTGATCGAGAACGCCGATCTGCGATCAACGCGATTCCTTCCGGGGGCAGTGTATGTAGGCGACTTTGTCGTCGAGCCCGGCACTTATGACCTGACGATCGAATTCTGGAGTTACGAGGACCAGCTCCTCAAGACCACGACCATCGAAAACTACACTGTCCGCGAACGCGGCCTCAACCTGGTCCAGGCCTTTTCGGTGCTGTGATCTCCACCCAGTTATTCCCTCGAAAGAGGGAACCTATCTTGTCTTAGTGGCCCACCTTCATGGTGGGATTCTCTTTGTAGGGCAGGTCTCCCCGAGGCCTACCAGAACGGCGAGACTGAGGACAGTCACGCCCTACAAGAACTCGGGTGCCCCAAGGAACTCTTAGCCAGATTTGTCGAAACCTCGCTTAGCGACTCGGCTGCTGCCGGGCAGGGATTTCGACCTAGAAAAGAGCGCACCACCTAGTCATTCCCTCGAAACCGTGGTTGGTGTACGTCCTCGTGCACGAACACGAAGCTTCAGAATGTTGGCAGACGGGGACGTCCGCCAACCACAAAGACCTCGAAACCTACGCCTTCTTCACCGGCTGGCGGATAATCGTCTTGAGCTTCTCCGGCTTGGTGCGGCGCGGATCGCTCAGATAGATCTCGTGATGCTTACCCTCGAGCGTGTACCCCTTATCGAGAATGAAATGATGCAGCTTCTCGATTGTCGGGCCTTCCTCGGCGTACGGTCCGATATGAAGAATCTGTCCCGCCTTGCCCTCGGAGTAACTGTCGAAACGGAGCTTGTCGAGACCGGGCGGGTCCTTCTTTTCGCGAAGTTGCTCCATCGCCTCCTCGACCAGCTTCTTGGTCACAAAATCCGGCTGGAGGATCATGCAGGTCCACATCCAGTTCTCTTTTTTTCCGGTGCGGAAATCGTTCATATCGTCCGACCACCAGAGAGCCTGCAGCGGCATCACGCCCCAGTCTTTGCCGACCGGGCCAAGCTTGCACATGAACTTGAGGGTGTAGGCGGTGCCATAGAGGGCCATCATGGCATCCTGGAACTCCTGAGAGGTGTTGGGATCGCCCTTGCCGTCATACATGAGATACTTGAACTTCGGCACCTTGACCATCACCGGCGCTTTGGCCGCTTTCAGCCCGGCGTTGTAGAGCTCTTTGTATTCCTTCTTGAGATCAAGTTTCTCCATCTATTCCTCCTCCACAGGCAAGCCCACCTGCTCGTATGCGGCCTTGATCAACCGTTCCGATTCCTGAACCCAGTCGAACAACGAATCGGCCGTAGCGCCTTCGATGCGAGCATCGGAATGAAGCCACAAGTAAGACGACAACGGCATCTTGCCTTCATCGACCTCCTCGTATATCTCATGGAGCAAGTCAAGCTGCGTCCCTCGACCCGAGAACGGGAATCCGTTTGACATGTCCAAATGCTCGCGTCCTTCCTCGACATGGTCGGCTATCATCTGCCGGATCCCCGGCAATCCGTAATACCACGGTTCCTTCGGACGGTTAGTATGACAGTCGAAGCAGCTTCGTTCCAGGATCGGCTCGATCGGCTGCATCGATTGATTGATGACGTACGATATCGAATCCAGAGCAACCTGCAACTCCGGCAACCCGGCCGGCGGTCGACTCCATTTAGGCTCGGGGAGCGGTCCAGACTCAGCCAGCGGACCCTCACCCATGGACATCACGAAATGGCCAATGCCGATTATCGCCACGACCACGACTATCATCAGGGCCAGGTTGGGACGCTTCTTCGCCATTTCCCCTCCTACCTGGTCTTCATATTGACCGACAGGATCTTAATCTCGGTCATGTCCTCGATGGCGTACCGAACACCCTCGCGCTTTAGGCCGGAGCTTTTCATGCCGCCGTACGGCTGATGGTCGGCGCGGAAAGTAGGGACATCGTTGATCACCACGCCGCCCGCTTCGATGTTCTTGAAAGCGTACATGATGTCATCCATCCGGTTGGTGAAGACGCCCGCCTGGAGGCCATACTCGGAGTTGTTGATTTGGTCGACGACCTTCTTGAAATTCCGGTACGGGAAGACCACCACCAGCGGCGCGAACGCCTCCTTGGAGCAGACATCCATCGAGGTTTTGACATTGGAGAGGACGGTCGGGCGCATGATGCCCTTGCGAGCGGTACCGCCGGCAACGACCTTGGCACCTTCGGAGACCGCTTGCTTGACCATCGTCATCGTCTCTTTGACAGCTTCGGCCGAAACCATAGTGCCGATATCCGTGCGCGGGTTGAGCGGATCACCAACTTTGAGGCCCTCGACCTTCTTCTTGAACATGCCCAAGAACTTGCGATAGACCTGCTCATGGACATAGATGCGCTGGACCGAAATACACGACTGTCCGGCCGAGGCGAAGCCGCCGTACAGAAGCCGCGTAGTTGCAAACTCGAGATCGGCGTCATCGGCAACCGCCACCCCGGCGTTGCCACCCAGTTCGAGCACGACTTCCTTAGTGCCGGCGTTGTTCTTGATCCACCAGCCGACTTCGGAGGAACCGGTGAAGGTGACCATCTTGACCCGATGGTCGTTCAAAAGCGGCGAGGATTCTCGCGATGAACCCGGAAGTACCGAGACGGCGCCTTTGGGGAGATCGATCTGATCGATTATCTCAGCCAGCATGAGGGCAATGATCGGAGTCGAGGACGCCGGTTTCAGAACGATCGTACAGCCACAGGCAATCGCAGGACCTACCTTGTGGGCGACCAAATTGAGCGGGAAGTTGAACGGGGAAATTCCACCGATTACACCGCGAGGAAAGCGCTTGACGATTCCGAAACGTTCCTCGGCGCCGCGGTTCCAGTCGAGATCGATCATCTCACCGCCGATTCGTTTGGCTTCCTCGGCCGCCACCCGGAAGACTCCGATGGCACGGCTGACTTCGAGACGCGAGTCCTTGAGCGACTTGCCCAACTCGCGCGACATCATGGTGGCCATCTTCTCGGAGTTCTTGGCGATTCCGGCGGCGATCGCGAGGCAGGCTTCCTCGCGCTTGTAGCTGGGCAGTTCGCGGGTGATCTTGAAGGCATCCTGAGCCAGTTTGATGGCTTTGGTATAGTCGGCCTTCTTGGCGGCGGCCACGGTGCCTACCAGTGATCCGTTGTAGGGGGAATGGACCTTGATCGAATCCGGACTGTCGACCCACTCGCCTCCCAGGTACATCTTGTACTTCTTGGCCATTGCTAGCTCCTATCTTTACTATTCACGAATAACCGAATTGATGTGTAGCGCTATATCGGGCAGACCAGCTTACCCAACCGCTTAGTCAGTTTGACATTTTCGGAGTAATCGACAGGACAGTCAATCACCACCGGACCTTTGCAGCGAAACGCCCGTTTCAGGACTTTTTGTAGATCCTCACCCTTCTTGACACGTATCCCGGTCGCTCCGTAAGACCTGGCCAGCTTGACCCAATCCGGGTTCTGGAAACGGGTGCCGAAGGCATGTCCGAACTTGTTCTTCTGTTTCCATTCGATCAACCCCATAGTGCCATCCGACCAGATCATGTTGACCGTATCCAGCTTCAGTCGAACGGCGGTCTCCAGTTCCTGAACATTCATTAAGAATCCACCGTCGCCGGAGATGGTCATCACCTTTCGATCGGGATAAACCAGCTTTGCCGCCAGGCCGCCCGGAAGAGCTATTCCCATGGAGGCGAACCCGTTGGAAATGATGCAGGTGTTCGGCTCATGGACGATGTACATCCGCGCAATCCACATCTTGTGGGCCCCGACGTCGGAGATCAGGATATCCTCGTCGCTCAGAACCTCGCGCACATCATGGAGAATCTTCTGAGGCTTGAACGGGAAGGCGGTGCTGTTGTCGTACTGATGAATATCCTTGAGGATTCGCTTACGGTGCTTGATCGCAAACTTGCCGGTCTGCCTGGGAATGTTGTCGTCAATCAACTCGTTGATCTCCCAGAGTGTGGAGGCAATGTCGCCCACCACTTCGCACTCGGGATCATACCAGTAGTCCACTTCGGCAGGCGTGAAATCAATATGGATGATCTTCTGGTTACCCCCGGGATTCCAGTGTTGCGGGGAGTACTCGACGATGTCGTAACCCACGCAGATGATCAGATCGGCTTCCTCAAGGGCGCAGGTGACATGATCCCGCGACTGAAGCCCGATGGTGAACAGGTTGTGCTCATACTGATAACCGGCCACTCCCTTGGCCATGAAGGTATTGCAGATGGCCATACCGGTCTTCTCGAGGAATATCCGCAACTGCTTGGTGGCCCGCTTGCGGACGGTACCATTGCCGGCCAGAATCAGAGGCTTCCTGGCCTTTTTGATTAGCTCGACGGCCGCGTTGACCGCCTTGTAGTCCGGGGCGGGACGACGCACTTTGCGAACGTTGAACACCTTCGGCTGAGTGCATTCTTCCTCGGCCACGTCCTCGGGAAATTCCAGATGGGTAGATCCCGGCTTTTCGGCTTCGGCTACCTTGAACGCTTTGCGAACGGCCTCGGCAACCATGTCGGCTCGGCCGATTCTGGTGTTCCATTTGGTGGTCGGACGGAACATCGAGACGACGTCGATATACTGGTGTGACTCCTTGTGCATCCGTAGCGTATCTGCTTGTCCGGTGATCGCCACCAGCGGGGCTCGATCAAGGTGGGCATCGGCCAAAGGCGTCAGCAGATTAGTAGCTCCGGGCCCCAGGGTAGCCAGACACACACCCGCCTTGCCGGTGAGTCGGCCGTAAACATCGGCCATAAACCCCGCCCCCTGCTCGTGCCGGGTTAGGACAAACTCGATCTTGGACTTACGGACGGCCTCGAGGAAGTCGATGTTCTCCTCCCCCGGCACCCCAAAAATATACTCAACCTTCTCGTTCTCCAGTGCATCCACAAAGACCTTGGAAGCATTAGGCATAGTCACTCCACCAAAAAGTTCAATCTCTGAACCGATATTATCGATCCACAAGTCTGTTATCAAGCGAATTGTCAGCGATTTAGAGGTCCTCCCATGATTACCCGCTCGCTAAGAGCTTAGAATGGTCGTCGATATGGGATGTTCCCCACTCTTTGTGGGCGAATGCTGAGCAACCGGCGCCGGTTTTGGCATATCACAACGGCCTAGTTTTTGGTGCTCACGTCCCGAACGCCTCCCGATCGGCCCGTCTAACTTGTTGCAGGACACAGGATAAAACACCCGGCTGGATGATTTAAGGTCGCTCCCTCCGGCTTTGGCACACGCTTTACAAGAGTAGCCTTCAAAGAACGAGGTGAAATATGCAATTGCCAATGAAACGAATACGCAAAGATTCCGGTCTGACCTTGCTAGAGGTCTTGATTGCAATGGTCATTCTCAGTGTTGCCCTTCTGATCCTTCTCAACATGGCCATGGTGGCCCTTTCAGGCAACGACTGGTCCAACAAGACTACCACAGCTACCCAATTGATGCAGCAAAAGCTGGAACAGCTGAGGGCTGACGTCAATCCCAGCGATGGCTCCGACGTCATAGGTGACTACGCCAGGAAGTGGACCGTGTCCGTAGAAGACAACCACCTGCGACGGATCGATATTGCCGTCGGCTGGGTGGATATTCAGAACAGACGTAAGGTCGACTCGCTAACGGCCTTCATAAAGACTGACTCGATATAGGTGATACCATGAGAACACTCCACAATCAACGAGGCACCTCGCTTCTGGAAGTCATGATCGCGCTGGTGATCACGGCCATTATTACCCTGACGATCTTCCGGACCTATATTACGCAGCACAAGAACTACATTATCCAGGAAGATATCGCCGAAATCCAGCAGTCTTCGCGGGCATCGATCGAAGAACTGGCTCGTCATATTCGTATGGCTGGCTTCAGCATCCCGATGGGAATGGACGCCATCACAGCTTCCAATTCTGACCCTGACACCATTACGATCGTCTACAACGCCGGAGGTTGCGACACTCAACTGCGGGCTCCGATGCCACGTACTTCATCTGAGCTCAAAGTCGATACTGCCACCGACTACTCCTGTTACCAGGACGGCGATTGGGTCTACATCTGGGAGCCGGACTCCGGCTACGGTCAATGGATCGAGATCACGCACGTGCAACCCTCGGCCAACAAACTTCAGCACAACACAGTGTTGCTGCTCGACGAGTATGGTACCGGTTCGCAGATCCTGGATCTCACGATGGTCAAATTCTATATCGATAACACCAGCGATACTGCCCATCCGACCTTGATGATGGAAGTACCGGGCATGGCGCCCCAGGTCTACGCCGACAATATCAGCGACCTACAGTTTCAGTATAGGATGAGTGGAGGAATGATTGTCGATAATCCGGTGCCGGTTGATGATACTCGCGAGGTTATGATCTCGCTTACCGGACGGTCGAATATGCCGGATCCCGATTTTCCCGACAACCCTTATCGCGAACGTGAATACGAGACTTCGGTGTTCGTGAGAAACCTATAGGAAGAGGTGTTGATCATGTTGCTAAAACCTCTCAAATCAGAACGTGGTGTCGCCACCTTTATCGCCGTGATTCTGGTGGTGATGTTGACCCTTCTCGGTCTTGCGGTATTGACCACTTCCGACGATGAAATCGGCATTGCCGGCAACACCATGAACGAAATGCGCGCATTCTACGCTGCGGAGGCTGGCCTGGAACGATCGTCGGCTCTGTTGCTCACAGAGTTCGACACTACCGGCCTTCCTCCGGTCGGGCCTTTTCCAATAGTAACCTGGGATACGCTCAATGGTTGCCTGGTCCTTGACTCGATCGCCGATGACGGACCAGCGGAAATCCGGGTGCTTACCACCGGTACGCTGGCCGGTCTCAACGCTCAGGTCAAGAGCTACTCCATGACCACCGAGGCAACTAATATCAGTAATCGTAGCTCGATGCAACTGTCACAGTTCTTCGAAGCAGCTCTGGTTCCGCTCTTCCAGTTCGCGGTGTTTTATGGAAATGACCTGGAAATCGCTCCCGGTCCGGAAATGAATCTGATCGGTCGCGTACACTCCAACGGTAATCTCTACATTCAGGCGAACAACACTCTGCGAATGGACAGTTATGTAACGGCCTCAGGTACGATTATCCATGGCCGTAAGGGTCCGGGTGGTGTTGGTTCAGGCGACGTCTTCATCAAGAACGCTTCGGGCGACACGGTCGCCATGAAGCAGGACGGCAACTGGATCGACGGTACCCACGACGATTGGTACGACAGCTCTCTGGTCCTCTGGGAGGGTCGTGTACGCGACTCCGCCCACGGTCAAAGCGAGCTTAACGTTCCCTTGACACAGTCCGCCTTCGGTGACCCTCACAAGCTCATCGAACGGGCCGAAGACAACCCCGACTCCTACGAGGATAATGCCAAAAACACTCTCAAGTTTATCGATCGTACGGCCTACGTCAGAGCCGATACCTCCCAGCCGTGGGTGGACGTTACTTCCGACATGATCTCTCTGGGAGTAATCGAGTTCGATGACGATGCCTTCACCGATCAGCGTGAGGGCCACGATGTAGATGTCATGGAGTTTGACGTTCAGAAGGCCTATGACGAAGGATACCTTGACCCCAACAAGAAGAACGTTGTCTTCTACTCCGACGAGAACGGCGACTACCCTGCGGTGCGTGTGCGAAACGCTTCAGAGCTGGGTGGTCCTCTGACCATAGCCTCTGAGAATCCAGTTTATACCCTGGGCGACTTCAACTCGGTATCAAAGAAGCCGGCTTCGATTTTGGCCGATGCCGTGACGTTCCTTTCGGGCGCCTGGGACGACTCAAAGAGCTCAGGCTCAAAGAACAATCGAATCGCTAGCGAGACTACAGTAAACTGTTCCTATCTTACTGGGAACGTCGAGACCACTGCGAGCAATTACAACGGCGGCTTCGAGAAGCTCCCGCGCTTCCTGGAGAAGTGGTCTGGCGTACCCTTCAACTGGAAGGGTTCGGCTGTGAACCTGTGGAATTCTCGTCAGGCTGACGGCATGTGGAGCGGCACCTACTACTCGCCGCCCATTCGTAATTGGTCGTACGACACGGCTCTGGATCACCCTGACAGTCTCCCTCCGGAAACTCCAGTTATCCGTGTCTTCCAACGGACCGGTTGGCAGCAACACCATGTCGGCTACGAAGAAGAAGAATGGTACGGGCACGAAGAGTCCGAGACCTATTAGACCTAACTCCTCCTAAGGAGGGAGATAGAACATGCAAAGGGCAGAACACAGATTGGGGCGACTCCGGAGCGAATCAGGGGTCGCCACCTTCATAGCGATAATCATGATCGTTATGCTCACTCTGATCGGATTGGCAGTCCTGTCGACATCCGACGACGAGCTTGAAATCGCAGCCAACCAGCTTCATGAGACGCGGACGTTCTACGCCGCTGAGGCCGGGCTGGAAAGAATCACAGCATCGATCATGGACACCTACGATCGAACCGGCAAGCCTCCCGATACGATGCCCGGCGGCGCCGAAGAGATCAATAGGTGCCTGGTTAGCTATACCACGGAACTGGGAGTACAGGAGCAAACCGTTCTGACGCGGGGTTCGCTGTCGGGTCTGAACGCGTTGGTCCAGCCGTACATTGTGACCTCGACCGCCGTGGGCGGTTCGGATATGGGACGTATCGATCTCACCGAGAACTTTGAGGTCGCGCTCATTCCCATTTTCCAGTGGGCGGTCTTCTTCCAGGAGGATCTATGGGCCCAGCCGGCCTACGACATGAACATCACCGGTCGGGTACACGTAAACGGCAACATGTACCTGCGTTGTAGCCAGTCCCTGGTCTTTGAGGACCGGGTAACCTGCGCCGGTAAAATCAATGCTGGTTTCCCCTACTCCAAGCCGAGAGGGGATGTGCGCTTCACCGACGCCGATGGCAACGAGGTATCGATGCAACAGAGTGGCCAGTGGATCGACAACAGCCACTCCGAGTGGTACGACACCTCGGCCGCTCTCTGGGGCGGTATGGTCCAGGATGAAGCCTACGGGCAGCCGGAATTGAACCTGCCTCTCTCCTCTGGTGGTCCGCACAAGCTGATCGAACGGGGCGCCAGCAACGACGACTCCTTCGAGCACAAAGCATCCGTAAAGATCATCGACGGTGATGTATACGAGTGGGATGGATCCAACTGGAACGACATCACCAGTGCCCTTCCTTCGGGAACGGTCACCTGTGATGCGACAACGACTTTCTATGACGCTCACGAACGGGAGTATGTTCGCAATACCGAGATTGATATGGACAAACTCCGGACTTCGGGCCACTTCCCCGACAACGGCGTGATTTACATCTCGGACCAGCGGAGCACCAGCGGAAGCACCGGTTTGAACGCCACTACCCTGACCAACGGCGAGCAGATCGGCTATCCTCTGACCGTTGCCTGCGAGAACCCGGTCTATGTTGAGGGTGACTTCAACACCAAGAGTAAGCAGCCGGTAGCCGTGATCGCCGACGCCACAACTTTCCTTTCCAACAACTGGGATCCATCCAGGTCCGGCCCGAGCTACAAGTACACGAGTCGCCCGGTTTCGAGCAAGACCGAGGTCAATCTGTGTATCCTGACCGGTGATCTGGCTCCCGCCGGTACCAACTACGGTGGCGGCCTGGAGAATCTGCCCCGATTCCTTGAGGATTGGCGAAGCACTGAGTTCAAGTTCAGGGGATCAATGATCGAAGGATTCCGGTCCAAGCAAGCTACCGGCACCTGGCGATATCCACCCACATCGGACGCGTACTACACGGCACCGTCCCGTAACTGGGGTTACGACACCGACCTCGACGATCCCAACAAGCTCCCTCCTATGACGCCCATGGTTCGCGTCTTCCAGCGCACCGGTTGGCAGCAACAGCACGTCACCGTCGGTGCTGACGCCTACGAGTACGATACCGACTAACTCCAGACATACTGCATACAGAGAAACCCGCCCGGCTTCAGGCCGCGGCGGGTTTTTTTTGCATAGGTGTAGTTGGGCTATTCGATGGTGATATCGTAGGGAAGCCGGGCGTAGATACCCTCTTCGGGAATGACCGGTGCCGACAACGCGGCATCGTCAGATCCCAGCAGTCCGGGCGCAATTGTCCGCGCTGCCAAATCGAATATCGAGCGCCCCGGCAATACGATCCAGGGTCGCTTGAGCGGATAGACCACTACCCGGTAGTCTTTCACTCGCGATTTGTCCGACAAGAAATCCAGCGCTGATTTAACGCCACCGACACGATCGACCAGTCCGTTGGAGACCGCCTCGCGACCGGTCCAGACGCGCCCCTCGGCCAGTACAGAGACCGAATCAATTTCCAGTTGGCGGTGCTCGGCCACGAGATCAACGAAATGTCGATAGAAGGCGGTCATCAGATCGTAGTACCGCTCTCGTTCGCTGTCTGTGAAGGAGCGCATAAGGCTGAACATGCCGGCATTCTGGCCACGAACATAAAGCTCCTTGCCGAGTTTGATCTTCTCATAGAGTCCGCTCAGGTCCGGTTTGCCGCCATAGATGCCAATCGATCCCGTAATAGTCATGTTGCTGGCAAACACTTCACCTTCGGTCATGGAGATGTAGTAGCCGCCGGAGGCTGCCACATTGGCCATGGAGATGACGAACGGCAGTTTCTGCGACGCCAGCTTGGTTTGTCTTTGGATTTCCTCTCCGGCCAAAGCCAAGCCGCCGGGAGAGTTGACTCTCAAGGCGATGCCCTTGACATCGCGATCTCCTCGAGCCTGGCCCAACGCTCGTCTCATGCCGCTCGGTGAGAGGGTGACTCCTTGATCCAGCGGGTTGGACGAACCACCGTCGGCCTCGATGCCCCCCTCGGCCACAACCACGGCCAGTTCCGGTGCTTTGGGCCAACCGTCGTTTACCAGCGTGTCGCGCACATATCCCCGGAAGGCTACCTCCGGCATTGGAGTGAGCACGTCGTCGCGCAAACGATCACGATAGCTGAGTCCGTCGACAAGACCGTAGTCACGTGCTTGCACCGAAGTGAGCGGCCCCATGTCGATCAACGTCTTCACTGAATCACTCGAGATACCTCGACCCTCGGCGATGGCCCCAACGAACTGCTCGTACAGATCGTCGAGCAGGTGGTTGACCTCTTCCCGATTGGCGTCGCTGGCTTCGGAGTTGGCATAGGTCTCGGCGCCGGTCTTGTACTTGCCGACTTTGATCATGTCTGCTTTGACGCCGATCATGTCGAGCGTGCCGGCATAGAAGGTCAGTTCGGCGCGAAGCCCCACCAGGCCGACGCGGCTCACCGGCGGGACCAGAATCCTGTCACAGGCGCTCGCAACGTAGTAGCCAATGTTGTTGGCGTGGGTCAAATGGCAGGTGATCTGTTTGCCGCGACTCTTGAAATAGCCGATTGCCTCACGCAGCTCTTCGGCCTGGGCAACGCCCAGAGAGAGACCGCGTAACGACAGCAACATCTCACGGATCGAAGGATCCTCAGCCGCTCGATAGATACTCAATATGACTTTGACGAACGGAGTCGAGCGTCTCCCGAAAACAGGTTGTGGCGGGTTTTCACCGATCGATCCACCGATCCCCAGACTCAGCCGACGTCCCTGGCGCGGCAAAATCGTCGCTTGTTCCAGTTCGGTTGCTCCCAGGAAGAAGGTGGAGCGGAGGTGATCACCGTTGTCGGAGAACCCGGATTTACTCCCCACCATGTACTTGCGAAGGTTGATGCGAAATCCGATCTCGAAGTTGCTCTCCGAATCGAGCATTCCCGAAAGGTAGATCCCTCGCTTGTGAGCCAGCTCCAGATGGTAGTTGTAGACGGCGTCCTTGAGATTGCTGCCGCCGGGTATGACGGCATCGACCGATAGAGTTAGTTGGTTGCCCAAAGGGCGATAGGAAAGCGAGTACTGCTGGTCGGTCTTGGTTCGATCGCCGTCGCCATCAGTATGGTGATTAAGGTTGCTGAACAGGGCACCCCAGCGCAGTTTGCCGGTCCCGCCCATCATGCCCACATTCCAGAAATGGGCGTTGTTGAGTTCTCCCGTGGCCCGATTGTACGCCCGGTAAGAGGCCCCCAACTGAGCCGTCGATCCCAATTTCATGCCCGCCGCCCAGACCCACTCCTGAGTATCATCGCCCACCGGATTGTCCAGTCGGCGGTACCCGATTCCGAGGTTGTCGCGTACGATGACAGCGCCCCAGTCGGCACCATCACCATCTTTGCGCTGGTCAAACATCACCTGGAAAGCGGACGCATCATAGAATGCCAGACCGGCCGGATTGACCCACGTTGCCTCGGCGCCAAACACCGAGGAGACCGGTTGGTAATAGAAGACGCCGGCCGGACGTTCAAAGTAGCTCCCGGCCGATAAGCTCGAAAGCGGGCAGCTTGCGAGTAAGATTGCAATCGTGAGCGATGCGATCAGGCTGGCAGATCTAGTCTTCTTCGTCGGTCCCTCGAACATAGATATTTCCTTTGCCTATTACTGAGCCGCTGATCAGGCCATTGCCCTCGCCGGAACGGAGAGTGAGGCGGTTCTGACCTACCAACTCCGACTTGAACACGAAGTTGCTGGCCTCGATTCGGCCTTCTTCGTCGACCGCCAGAGCCATCACCGCAGAAAGATCGGGAGGAACGGTCAACTCGATATCGCTGTAGCGATTGTTGACCACCAGTTGCCCCTCGATCATCGAAAGCAGTTCAAGAATGATCGGTCCGGAATTGCAGCGGATGTAGTTGCCTCGTCCTTGAGGCTCCAAACCTTCTATATCAACCCGTCCGAAGCTGGTCCTGATGTTCAGACCGCCCCGGATATTGTCGACCAGGATATCGCCGGCGTCGTTAACCAGCGAGGCCCGGGATTCCGGGCAGTAGACATTGCGGGCGATTAGCGTCGAATTGCTGGTGGAAGCTGACACCTCGCCCGAGACGTTGGCAATGGTCACTCGTCGGTTCTTGGTTCCCACCTCCAGCCGCTCGGTCACCTCCGATACGGTCAGGCGTCCAAACGAGGAGGTGTTGACGAATTCCAGGAAAGGCCCGGTAGCCTCGACATCGAAATAGGCCGCATCAACTTTGATGGCACAGTCTATGGGGACCATCAGATATCCCTCGATACGCCCCGATTCCTGATCACCCCAGGGGGGTGGATTCGGTGCCCGCATCTCGAGCCGCACGGCCGACGGAGTCTGCTCCAGCTCAACCGAGATGAGATCGATGTAGTCGACGGCCTTGGACCGCGAGTCGGTTGAGGCTTTCTTGTAGTAACGCAATCTCGCCTCTTCGACACTGTCAGCCACGATTTCGATCTCGCCCATTAGACCCGAGGCTGATCGAATCACCAGGGCGCTGCCCTGAAGCAACGGCACCGAAAGCTCCTGTCGCCTGGTCGAGAACAGATTCTTAGATTCCTCGAAGACTTCCTGAGCGAGTACTGCCGGTGCTGCCACAGCGAATGCGAGAACGAGGAAAACCAGCCTCTTCATGTACTGTCCTTTAGTTCTTGTCATAAAACATCTTCATCAATATGGAGCCCGCAATTGCAACGTTCAGCGATTCGACATCGCGACGGTGGCTCAGCCTTACGCGAAAATCGGCTGCCTTGATTAGCGGCACCGAAAGGCCGCTCGCTTCCGATCCCAGGGCGAGAATCAGCTTCTGGTTTCGCAAGCTGCGAATCGGCAGTTGTTTCTCCGGCTTGCCTCCTATATCGGCCGCGATCAGCTTGTACCGATCGTTTTTCAGCGCCGGCACGAGATCCTTCTCTTCGATACGGCCAAGACGCAGGGCGAAAATGGCCCCCATTGACGCTCGCAGGACCTTGGGCGAAAAAGGCTCTACGCTCGCACCAGTCATAATCATACCGCCAAATCCGAAAGCCAAGGCCGACCTGGCCAGAGTGCCAAGATTGCCCGGATCGGAAAGGTTCTCGCACAATAGTATCTTACGCGGACCCTGCCCCCAAAGTTTGGTCATAGCCTGACCGGGCACGGGAAAGACGGCCAGAACCCCCTGGGGACTCTTGGTGTCGGCCATAAGCTGCATCTGTTCCGGTTTGACCTTCTTGGTGCGTATATCGAGATGCTGAAAATCGGCTATCAGCTTCAGCCCACGGTCGGTGACCATGGCTTCGGACCAATAGACTGTCTTTGGCCGACTTTTGTAGCGTATCGCCTCTTCCAGGAGGCGGACACCCTCGGCGGCATACAATCCGTGCTCGCGCCTTCCTTTACGCGAAGAGAGCGACTTTATCTTCTTGATCTCGACTCTAGTGACTGCCATCTTGCATCTCGTACATGAAAAGTCTCTTCAGCCCACAAGAACCGACGAGGCGGGTCACCAATCAAGTGAAATATCCGGTCATAATCTTGTGCCTGTTTCTCATGGTCGCATCCGCAGCTGCCGAACCGATGGCGCCGATAACCATCGGTGGCCTCGACGGACTCTCCCCCAACGAGGATACTCCTTCCTACCCGGTCACCCTGGCACTCAGCGGAGGCGGCGCTCGCGGACTGGCGGCAATCGGTGTCTTGCGGGCATTCGAAGAGAAGGGACTTAGTGTAGCCGGCGTGACCGGCACTTCGATCGGCGGCATTGTGGGCGGACTCTACGCGGCCGGTTACAGTCCCGATGATCTGAGCGAGATTGTCACTACCATGAGCCTCGACGGTCTCTTCTCCAATCAGCCTTCGCGGACAACCATGTTCATCACTCAGCGTGAGGAACTGGACCGGCACATACTGTCGGTTCGTTTTCGTGGCTTAAGACCGGTGATTCCCAGGGCTCTGACCGCAGGGCAGAAACTTACCTCTATTCTCACACGGCTGACCACCGGCGCTAGTTATCGCTGTGGGCGCGACTTCAATCGCCTGCCTATTCCCTACCGATCGGTCGCCACCGACATCGTCACCGGCGAGAAGATCGTCCTCGACAGCGGCTCCCTGGCCGACGCCATGAGAGCCACCATGGCCTTCCCCCTGGCTTTCACGCCGCTCGATCGCAACGGACAACTCCTGATGGACGGAGGCATGGTATCGCCCATCCCGGTTGACCTGGCCCGCACCATGACCGACACGGTCGATTTCGTGGTCGCCGTCAACACGGCCAGCCCCTTAGTGGACAAGAATCAGTTGAACGATCCGGTCAGTATCGCCAATCAGGCGACTTCGATCATGACCGCCGAGAAGCTCAGAGCATCCCTGGATGCCGCCGACTATGTGATACGTCCCGTAATCGATCTTTTCACATCGTCCGACTTCGAAGAAAAGGACGAGCTCATCCATCTCGGCTACGAGGCCGGCCTTACAGCCGCCGACAGCATCATCCAGGAGCTGAGGCGCCGCCAGGAGTTGCAGATCGTCACGATCGATAGCCTTGTTTGCCCTTCCTGCGAAAAGGATTCTCGGCTCTGGGAGCTTATTCGAATCGGCAAGACTATGACCAGAGGCCGGCTCGTCGAACTTCTCAAGCAAGTTGTTCGAGAGGACCGGCTGATTGCCCTGACGGCATCGAATGAGCAGTCCGGTCGCCAACGAACGACGCTCCGGATAGACGTCTCCCCCGGCATATCTCGTGACGACGTTTCCCTTGAGTTTGCCAACAGTACGGTCTTTGAAGATACGACCCTCGCCGCTCTCCTGGTGGGCGATGCCCGGACTATTGACTTCCAGGTGCTAACCGCCGGTCGGGAGAGGATCCTGGAGCATTACCGGCAGCGCGGTTACGACCTGGCAGCAGTTACGGGATTGGCCGTTGATTCCGATCTTCAGACCGTCCGAGTCGTATTCGACGAAGCGATGGTCACAGGAATCGATGTACTGAACAACGATCGCACCCGCGACTGGTTTGTGCGTTCGTACTTTCCCCTTTCCAAAGGTGAACCGTACTCCACAGCGCGAGCTTCCTCCGGTGTAACCGGGATATTCGGGACTGACTTGTTTGATCGCGTCGCGATTGATCTCTTGCCCCGCGACTATGGCGCCCGAGTAGCCATCACGGTCGAGGAACGCGCCTTCCACCAGTTACGTCTGGGATGGCATTGGGACGACAGGTACCAATCGGAGCAATTCGCCGAGTTTCTCGACGACAACCTGTTGGGTATCGGTCTCGAGTACTTGATCCATGGGCGCGTCGCCCGTCAGCGACAACACGCCTTTTTCAAGTTTCAGGCCAACCGCATCTTCAACACTTACCTGACCTCGACCATCCGCGTCTTCTACCATCGCCAACATCGTGATGTCTTCGAGCAGAAGGATATCATCGATAAGCGTATCGAAAGCCGACATGGATTCGAATCCCAGGTGGGGCAACATATGTCTCGCTGGGGGACGCTCTCGGCCGGTCTGAGGTTTGAGCAGGTGGAGCTGCGCTATCCCGACCGCGAACAGGCCGAGGATTTTGGGTTGCGTTCGATGCGTTTCGAGTCGCTCGTAGAAACTTTCGATCGCATTCCCTTCACCCGTACCGGCAAGAAACACTTCGCCGAAATTCAGCTGACCGGTAAGGCGCTGGGCGGTGAGGTCGAGTTTACTCGCTTCTACTCCACCCTTGAAGCCTACGTGCCGATCGGCAGACACATCAATCTCCACCCCAAAGTGGCGGTCGGGCTGTCGCGGTCCAATCTCCCCCCCTCTGAGAAGTTTTTCCTGGGCGGCATGCGATCGTTTTCGGGATATCGAACCGATCAGCTGGCCGGCGACAAACTGCTACACCTCTCGCACGAACTTCGCTTTGACCTCCCCTGGTGGTTCTATGTGACCGCCCGCTATGACCTGGGCCAGGTGTATGCCCGCGCCGAGGACATCAAGTTCAACGACCTGCGGCAAGGCTTCGGCGTCATCCTCTCGCTCGACACACCGATCGGACCGTTCGAAGGCGGCTATGGCATAGCCGACAACGACTCCGAAAGATACTACCTGAACGTCGGGTTTAGCTTCTAGAACGAATAAGCAGCGCTTACGCGGTAGGACTCGTCCAGATCGGAATGGTTCTGGAACGCGAAATCAAACGAGGCACCGTTGCTGGCCAAGCCAACTCCGGCCGTGAAGTTACCGGCATCAAGACCCAGCCGTGCAAACAGCGACTGCTGATACTCTACTTCCCAGCCAAAATGGGTGTTAGCCGAAGCAAGCCCGGTGTGGTACTGATCGGAAATCTGACGGTCTTCGAGACTAATGTCGGCGCTGGCCGTGAAACGGCCAGTAAACTGGTAATAGTCACGATAGAGCATGAAGCCCGGCTTGATACTGGGTGATATTGACTCGGTTGTGGCCTCGCCGAAAGTGTCTCCCGAGTAGCGGATGAATCCGGTCGTAAGATCCGCAATCGTAAGACCGAGTTCGGCATAGGGAGCCAAGGGGTACAACAAACCGCCGTCGACGCTGAATCCGTGTCCGGTCTCCGTAGCCAGATCGCGGTTGAGATACTTGACCGTCAGGCCGTACTCCAGATTCTCGATCAGCTTGCCACCGATCGCCGCCGCCAGCACGATATCGCCGTGCGACTCTTCGCGATCGACTTGCGGACGGTTGTTGCCGTCGAGACTGGTAATCTTTATCCCTCCACCGCCAAGACGATAGAAATAAAAGCCAAATGACTGCAGCCAGGACCTGGACTCAGGTCGGGCATCGACATAGGCAAAGAAATCGTGGTTGAGCAACGAACCAAAAGTCTCGGAGTGCATGGCGACAATCGAGCGGCCTTCCAGCTGGTTCATTCCGGCCGGGTTCCAATAGGGAGCTGAGGCATCAAACGGTCCGGCGACGGCTGCACCACCCATGGCTAAGGCCCGGCCACCTACACCGAGAGCATACGGCTCACCGGCATACTTGGCGGCGCCGGCCGCCGATGCGAGCAACAGAATCAGGATTGCAGCTGTCAGATACGATTTAGATCTCTTCACCTTGCCTCACGTTCAAAACATGCGTCAGCTATTATACGTTATCGACCGCCCTCTGCAACCGGTGTTGTGTTTTTTTCTGACAGGACGCCTTTCAACTCACCGGGTGTTCGATGTCGAAACCTCGCTTCGCGACCCTGCTGAAGCAGGGCAGGGGTTTCGACCTACAGTTATTGTAGGGCAGATTTCTTGTCAATCCGTCGTCGTGGCAGGTCTCGGGGAGACCTGACCTACAAAGACTTGGTTCTGCTAGCCGACCGAGTCATTGCGAGGAGCGCAGCGACCCGGCAATCTCGTCTTTCGAACTGGAGATTGCTTCGCTTCGCTCGCAATGACTAGTTCGAACTCTCGAGAATAGAGGAAAACTGGCCCACAAAAAAAAGGGCGGGTAAACCCGCCCTTCCCAAACTTATGTCAGAACCAAACTAGTTGGAACCGGAAGTCTTCTGAATCGTGCTGGTGCCCTTGGACTTGGAGCAGCCCTTCTTAGAAGCGGCGCAAGCCTTGGGGTCACAGCCGGCCTTAGCCTTGCTGTCAGCGGTAGTCTCGGCAGTGGCCACGGCCGGAATAATCTCGGCAGTGAAGCCCTTGGCGGAGATAGCCTTGGTCAGCGAAGTCTCACAGCACTTGTCCTTGACAGCGCAAACGACCGCATAACCTTCTTTGTGGTCAACCTTCAAAACGCGGTTAACACCCTCGACCTTGGCGAGAGCAGACGACACGGCGCCTTCACAACCGGTGCAGGTCATACCCTTCACCGAGATCATCTTCATGGAGCAGTTGCCCTTGCCACCACAAGCCTTGGCACACTCTTCGGCAGTCATGCCACAAAGCTTGGCGCAATCTTCCATGGTCATAGAGGCCAACTTGGCGCTGGTGCCCTTGGCGGCACTGCAGCCAGCCTTGTCGGCGCTGATAGTCTTAGCTTTAGTGCCCTTGGCGCTGCTACAGCCTTCGCCGGCTTGAATCTGTGCTACCGCAAACATCATTACCAGGGCAGCAACCAGAAATACCGTAATTTTCCTCACGAGGTCTCTCCTTTTAGTGGAATCAATAGTTATCGCAGTACTCTTCCTAAGTTATCCCAAACGCACCGTGTGTCAACGACAAGTTGAGTGTCAAGGCCCAATATGTCGCGGTTTTGGGCGTCTTTAGATCTATTACACAATACATACCCCCATTTGTTCCCCATAAGGACAAAAAAGGTCCGAATTTACTGGACGGAACCTTGACATGTCAAAAGAAGTTACATATCCTAATATCCGGATGCAAGAATGAAAGGCGATCCATATATGAGAACGAGTCGTGAAATCGATATCCTAAAAGCCCTGGGCGATCAAACCCGCCTGCGTATCCTGGCTCTGCTTTCGACCGGAGAAAGATGCGTCTGCGAATTGATGGCTGCCTTAGAGTTACCTCAATCTACGGTATCGCGCCATGTTTCTCGCTTGAGCACTTCCGAACTGATCGACGGTGAAAAGCGTGGAAAGTGGAGCTACTACCGCCTGGCTAGCGAGGACTCCTGGCAATACCAGGAACTGCATCGATTTGTCGAGAAGCTAGCGCATCGACAGCCCTATCTGGACGATCAGATATCGGCCAATCGTGTCAGCAAGCAACCCTCCTGTAACGAAACCGGCACTCCCGAACCTGCAACCACTGAAAAGGAAAACTGATGTCTGGAAGAGGACTTTCTGTATTCGAGCGTTATCTCACCGTCTGGATCGGTCTGGCGATGATCGTCGGCACGGTCATCGGTGTAGTCTATCCCACTTTCGCTGAATGGCTCAATGACCTCAGCTATGCTCAGGTCTCGCTCCCTATTGCCATCTGCCTTTTCTTCATGATGTTTCCGATCATGGTGAAGATCGATTTCACCCGGGTGAAAGCAGCCGCTCGTTCGCCCAAGCCGGTAGCTTTGACTCTGGTGGTGAACTGGCTGATCAAACCGTTCTCAATGTATCTGATAGCCTACCTGTTCCTGGGCGTGCTGTTCAAAGAGTTCATTCCCGGAACCGAAGTGATCAACGGCGAGACGGTGCCGCTCTATCGCTCCTATATATCCGGCGCCATTCTTCTGGGAATCGCCCCTTGTACAGCTATGGTGCTACTCTGGGGCTATCTGGCTAAGGGTAACGACGCTTTCAACCTGGTTATGGTGGCGGTCAACTCACTGGTCATGTTGGGACTCTACGCTCCCCTCGGTTCGTGGCTGCTGTCGATCAATCAGATGCCGATCCCGTGGATGACCATCGTCCTTTCGGTTCTGGTCTATGTCGGCCTGCCGTTGATCAGCGGGTTCTATACCCGCAAGACGATTCTCGCTAAGAAGGGTGAGAAGTATTTCAACGATGTGTTCCTGCATCGTCTGACTCCGGTCTCGATTGTCGCCCTGCTTACCACATTGGTAGTGCTGTTCTCGCTCAAGGGTGAAATCTTGCTGAGTCAGCCGACCGACATCCTGCTTATAGCCGTTCCGCTGCTTCTTCAGACTCTGTTGATCTTCGTGATCGGCTACCTCGGCGCCAAGCTGCTGAAGCTGGACTATCAGTCAGCGGCTCCGGCCGCTATGGTGGGTGCGTCGAATCACTTCGAGGTAGCGATTGCTACCGCCGTCGTGCTGTTCGGACTCAACTCGGGAGCCGCCATGGCTACGGTCGTGGGAGTACTGATTGAAGTCCCGGTGATGTTGATGTTGGTACGTATCTGTGTTAGGACCCGACACTGGTTCCCCCAGGCAAAGGAAGTGGAAATCCCTGCCGAGCAACTGAAAGGAGCTCAAGCATGAAGATATTGATACTCTGTACCGGCAATTCCTGTCGGTCACAAATGGCCGAAGGCTGGTTTCGTCATCTGGGAGAAAAGGAAAACATCGAGATCGAAGCCTTTTCGGCCGGCCTCTCCCCCAAGGGCGTCAATCGCCTTGCCGTTCGGGCCATGAGCGAAGTACAGATTGATATTTCCGGACATACTTCGGATCCGATCGAGAAATACGTCAAAGAGCCTTTCGACTTTGTCATCACGGTCTGCGACAACGCCGCCGCCAACTGCCCGGTTTTCACCGGGGCTGGTGAAAAACTGCATTGGCCGTTTGATGATCCGGATGGTGTCGAAGGCACCGACGAGGAAGTCATGTCCGAGTTCCGGCGCGTGCGCGATGAGATAGGTAAGAAGGTTCAGACCTGGCTCAAGGCCGGTGTAGCTTCCTCCAAGTCTACCAGATTCTGCTAGTCGAATAGGGTTGGTTGATGGTCGGCCCAGGTTTGTGGCTCGATCTTGTAGTGGTACTTGTAACGGCAGTCGCCGTCACGGCAGACTGCCGGTGCCCGAGTGGTGCTATAGTCAAACCCCTTGCCGCAGACACGGCAGGTTGACCTTCTCCAGACCAGTTCCGGAGTCTCCAGCTTCTTTTCCAACTTGGGCTTCGGCATAGGTCTCGAACCTATGCCACGAATGTCTCCCCGTCAATTACAAACGAATCTCCTCAATCCGTGGTTGGCGTACCTCCCGGTGCGCCAACGTTAAGAGCGTTGCTCGGAAGCTGGCAGACGAGGACGTCCGCCAGCCACGAATGTAATTGCAGTTCAAGATGGCGAGACTGAAGACAGTCTTCGTAGGTCGAAACCCCTGGTCCGCGGTAGCGGACTCGCGAAGCGAGGTTTCGACAATTGCGATGGCGGCACCGTAGACGGAGCCGCCCTACAGTCTTTCAGGTCGCCAGGGGCTTGCCCCGGAGTGTCACGGACACTTTTACCGCTGCGCGCCATTGCCTGAAGTAGTCTTGTAGGGTGGATTCTCCGAATCCGCCAAACGACACGCACCATCGATGGTGGACCACACCAGAGAACGTCTCCCTGTCAATTACAAAAGAATCTCCTCAATCCGTGGTTGGCGTACCTCCCGGTGCGCCAACGCATGCCTCGTAGGTCGAAACCCCTGCCGCGAAGCGGTCGCCGAAGGCGAGGTTTCGACAATTGCGATGGCGGCACCGAAGACGGAGCCGCCCTACAGTCCCTCAATCACATTCGAGATTAACGTGCCTGTGGGACTTACTTCTTCTTGCGGTTGGTGACAAAATCCCAGAGGACGAACGATCCCAGGTTGTCGACCGAAGAGAAATATGCCCGCCCCTTGTTCAACTCGCTCAGCTTGGCCACGAACTGCTGAAGGTACGGATCGTCGGTGATCATATAGGTCGTGATGGTGATCTTCTTCTTGCGACAAGCAACGGCTTCGTCCAGCGTACGATTCACGATACGCGGATCCAACCCCATCGGGTTTTTGTATAGTTGCCCGTTAGGACGGGTGATCATCGAAGGTTTGCCATCCGTGATCATGAAAATCTGCTTATTCAGATGCCTCTTGGACAGCAGAATCTGTCGGGCCATCCGCAAACCGGCCTGAGTATTGGTGTGATAGGGCCCCACCTGGATATACGGCAGGTCGCTGATCTTGACTTCCTTGGCCTCATCGCCAAAAAGCACGATCGAAAGATCATCGCGGGGGTACTTAGTGAGAATCAACTCGGTGAAGGCCATGGCCACCTGTTTCGCGGGCGTGATGCGGTCCTCGCCATAGAGGATCATCGAGTGGGATATGTCGATCATTAGTACCGTCGCGCACGAGGTCGACTGCTCCGACTCGAACACCTCAAGATCCTTCTCCGACATCTCCAACCCCAGATCGCCGGTCCGCTTGATCGAGTTGAACAACGATGAGCCAAAATCTAGGGCGCGGATGTTGTCACCGAAGCTGTAGGGCCGCTTTTCGGGGAGGACTTCTTCGGAGTTGCCACCTTCGTATGGCAGCGGATGTTGCCCCCGTCCGCCACGCTTCAGTTTCTGGAAGATCAGCTCAAACGACTCTTTGCGAAGCTTCTTCTCACCCTTCGAAGTAAGCTTCATCTTGTTGCCCTGCAT
>Ga0180435_10001264_pt1 | contig 26543 bp, 15 predicted proteins | sample SS_ome_3_FD_132467 | JGI IMG/M metagenome (GOLD analysis project Ga0180435, IMG submission 132467) | Hypersaline lake sediment archaeal communities from the Salton Sea, California, USA - SS_3_S_1 metaG | ecosystem: Environmental > Aquatic > Non-marine Saline and Alkaline > Hypersaline >... | reverse complement strand
TGAAGGGCTCCAGCCAGCCTCATCCTCAGCCAGGTAAAAGGCTGTGTCCACCTGTTCTCCCAGCATCACATGGCCCCAGACATGAAAGGCTCCTTCCCCGGTATACACGCCATACAGGAGTGTTCCGTCCTCATTCTCCTTTGCCGATCCCGGTTCGCCTGACCAGGAGGCATAACCCAGTTCACCGTCCTGCCCGGTGGCCCAGTTGCCAAAGGCATAGTCCTCAGCTTCCATGACGAAATTGTCCACGTCGGGCCTGGAGGCCGTCCGGTCCTCTGCCAGTGCCTCGATCTGGAAGGAGGTCAGAACCTGGTCATAGAAGGCCACATCATCATACATCCCCCTGGTGGATACATAGAAGCGGTCTTCCTGCATATTGGGTCCCAGGTAGAACTGGTCGGGATCCAGGTCACTCCAGGTACTTCCGAAGGTATGTTCGCCCACCTTCTCCCCGTCCAGGTAAAGGATGATGGTTCCGTTGTTGAAAGAGAATGCGACATGCGCCCACCTGTCCTTCGGGAAGGGGATCTGTGTGCCCATATTTTCCCACCCTCCTACCGACTGCATCACAATCCCGTATTCTTCACCCCAATCAATTTTTGGGGACAAATAGAGATGATCCCCATCTTCGGTGCTGTAGAATTCCAGAAAGGTCTGCCAGGTAACAGCATATTCAGAATCCCAGTAAACCCATCCGGCAAAAGTGAACTTTTCCCCGGAAACGGGAAGGGTTCCCTCCACAAGGCCATAGGTCGTATCCGTCTCACTAAAAAAGGCCACATCTCCACGGCCACCGTAGTTCCGTGTAAAGCTTGCGTCAAAGAGGGCCATGTCAAAATCACCGATGGCATCTGTTCCGTCGGCATCCAGGGGATACCATGCCGTGGCTCCTTCAAAATTTGCCGGTTTGTCGATGTCGGGTATGGGCGGGTTGACACGGGCCAGTTCAAGCACCTGGGCGGCAGTCAGGGCCTGGTGGAAGATCATGACATCATCGTACATGCCATTGACATACTTGTACTCCCGGGAGGGATCAGGGTTGCCCCCGAAATAGAATTCATTGGCTTCCAATTCCCCGATGGTCTTGCCCACATCCCCCGATATGAATACCTCCCCGTTGAGGTAAACGGTGGCCATGTTCCCCTCCCGGGTCAGTGCCACATGCTGCCAAGTATCGTTGGAGAGGGGAGGCTGGGAGCTTATGTTGGTCCAGCCGGGAGAACTGGAAACCAGCCCGAAATCGCTGCCCCACAGGTTGGGGCTGAGGTATTCGTGCTGGGTGCTTACATCGTTCCAGAACTCGTAGATAGGTTCCCAGTCATCGCCATTCTCATTGCCGGCTTCCAGATAGATCCAGGCGCAGAAGGTCATGGCTTTCAGGGTGTCAAACAGAAGCGGAGCACTTGCTTCCATGTACGCAGAATCCATGTCGTTCAGTATGGCCACGTTGCCCTTGAAATGATCCAGGGAAGTGACGGCATCCACCAGGTTGAGGTCCGCATTCCCCATGGCATCAATACCTCCATTATCAAAGGTATAGTGCGCATAAAGGCGGTTCTTACCATAGTTAACTGTTTCTGTAATGGCGGCATACCCGATACTGACCTTCGCTTCGTCATCCCTTGCCTTTACTAGAAGGCAGCCAGCAACAACGATTACAATGAAGAATGAATTTATCCTTTTCATGGCAGATTGATATAGATTAACAGTCCCACTGGCAAGGAAAGGGCCGTAAGAGTATCATGGATACGGCGAACATTCCATGCATGTAAAATTATGGGATACCCGCCATGGAGATTGGGAGATATCTTCCAAATACTTGGTCTAATCAATCAAGCGGTTCAGGTTTTCCAGGTTACGGAGGTATAGGGCTGCTTTCTGATGACCAGGATCAACGCCAAGGGCTTCATGAAAATGTGTATGGGCTTCCTGGATGCGCTTCAGGCCCAGGCAGCCCAGGCCCATAAGGTAATGACAGTGTGCCCTGTTCTTTCGGTCAAGGTCCTCGTCAAAAATGAGCATGTCCGGCAATGAAACTGCAAAATAATCGATTTGTACGGTTGCATCCAAGTGCCTCTTCCCATAGCTTATCAGACCTTCAAGCAGTCCATCTGCCTCCTCCACTTTTCTAAGCTTTCGCCTGGCAAGGGCCTGGTAGAGGATCTGGTCGGGCTCACTGTCATTGTAGAACATGGCCATGCCGGGTTCCTGGCGGCCGGAGGTAGCTTTGTGAAAATGTTCCCAGGCCCTTTCGGGCTGATCCATGTGCTGGTAAGCCAGACCGGTCCAGAAATCCAAGTGGTTCTCCGGTGAACCAGGTAATTTCCCTTCTCCCAGATTGTCCGGATAACTCCTGGCTTGCTCCAGCCACTCCAGGGCCGCTTCCCCCTTTCCGGCCATGAGTTCCTGCCTGGCCAACTCCACCCGGCACATCACGTGCTGGCCGGAGACCTTACCTTCACCGCCTTCCCAGGGATGGAATTTTCTGATTTCCAGCAAGTCACGAGCTTTCCCGTGCTGCCCTTCCTGGTTGAGCAGGGTGATCCGTTCCAGGTATAGATCATCCCGGGCATCCACCAAACCAGGATGATCTTCCAGCCAGGTCAACCTCCTGGAAGCCTTCACCCCCATTTTTTTGCGCAACTGATCCAGCTCCAGAAGCAGCCGGGCATCCTGCCTGCTGAGGGCGAAGGCCCGCTCCATGGATAACAGCGCTTTTTGCGGATCCTTGCGCTTGTTGAAATAAGCCAGGGCCAGGTTTCGGTGGACCGGCGCAAATCCCTCTTGCAGGTCCCGTGAACGTTCCCAGCATTCAATGGCTTTTTCATATTGGCGTTTGTCGTACCAAAGGTTACCGAGGCAATAGGGGGCCAAAGCATCCCCTGGATTCCGTTCCATGGCCATCTCCAGGACTGGGATGGCTTCCAGCCGGTTGGGAAAGGCAAAATCGGGTAGACATTCCGAAGCTCTCAGGAAACATCCGTCGGCCTGCTTCGAGAATCCCGCCATTACCAGGAAATAACCAGCGTAATAAAGAAGTATGGGATCGTCCTGTGTTGCATCTGAAATAAGCAGCTTCAGGATGGTATGGGCCTCTTCGAAAAAACTTGCCCCCGCATACTCAAGGGCCAGACCAAGGTAATTCTGTAACGATCCGCGCATTAAGACCATCATATCTGAAAGTAAGGCCCGAGCATGTGGTGCATCCTTTTTGAATTCGGCCAGAAGGACCTTCTCATAATAGAGTCCGAAGTTAAAGCGGTCCAGGCTAATGGACTCCTTGATCCAGGCCAGGGCATCATCAGGTCTGCCGATCATGCGCAGGAGTACAGCCTTCAGCAGACGGGCCCTGTGGTTCACACTGTTCCGGTTCAGGGAAAGCTCCACATGTTTCAGGGCCATGACATAATCGCCTCTTCCGGCATCCAGCTGAGCCAGGACAAAATAGCCTGCATCCTGCCAGGCAGCATTCCATACGGCCTTGTACAGAGCTTCGTAGGCCTGATCCTGTTGACCCAGATATTTTCTCGCCAGACCCAGGTTGTAATAGGGCTCCCCGTCGTAAGGATTTAGATTCAGCTGTGTGAGTGTGGCGATGGATTGTTCAAAATATGCCGTGCTTTCCTCAATGCGGCCACGGCGGAGCAGCCACAAGCCCATGGCATTATTGCTTCGAACATCCCCCGGGTCGCGGTGCAGGGCCTCCCGGTAATAGGCTGTGGGATCAGCGGTGGCATGTCGGTACTGTTCCAGGTGCTGTCCGGTCAGGAACAGGTCCTCGTTGCTGCTGACCTTTTCCGGAGGCAGGGGTGCCTTTGCCGCTTGAGGAACCTCTGGAGTCATCTTCTCAGGCCTGTAGCTGAGCAGTTCACTCCCGTTATCAGACCTGACCTGCAGCAGGAGTTCATCCTCTTTAAGGGAGGAATCCACCTGGATCTCCACTTCCAGCGGTGCGGAAGGATGCAGATCCGTGATCCGGCTCCACAACAGCTTTCCCCTCCCAAGAAGCAGGATGTGCAGGTTCTTCATGGGACTGCTCACATAGACCACTGTTTCGACAAGTTCGTCCTTCAGGTCCAGTCGCATCACCACATCTTTTGTGGCATTTTTTACCTGACCCACGGCCGAATAGGGCATGAAATATTGCGTAAAAGCTTTCTCCTCGTAAGGTTGAAGCCAGCTGAAATCCGGCTGGTTATCGGTATAAACGCCGGTCATCAGTTCGATGTAGGGGCCATCTTCATCTGTCAGGTTCCTGTCCCAGGCCTTCCCGAAATCTCCACACCCCCAGGTCCATTGCTTCTTGCCGGGGGATACGTGGTGGTTTGCCACGTGCAACAGGCCGGCCCCGGCCTTATGGTCGTATCCTCCCACGAAATCATAGTCGGAACGGATGGCCATGTAGGAAGTGGGTACCGGAATGTTCTTATACCTGGAGATGTCGACCCCGGCGCTGTAATCCATTTTATAGTATGTCCCCGTGGCAACGGGGAAACTGGATACATCCCGCTTCCCGTGATCGAACACCGCATGCACATCGGGGGGAAAGACGGACTGGTAGTCATCATGGACGCTGATTGCCGGATTGGCCCACCAGAGAAAGGTCTGGGGAAGGGGTGTCCGGTTAAACAGCTTCACCTGGATCTCCAGGTAGGCTTTATCAGGATAAAGCCGGAAACCGGCCATCCCCTTGGTATGAAACATACGCTCTTCTTCGCTCACCCAGATGGTCTTGCTTCCATCTTTATGCTCCTCCAGCTGATAGTCAACCGGTAAGTATGTGGAAGGCCGGTGATGCTGTGGCCAGTTGAATTCTATGCCCCCGGAGATCCACGGACCCAGCAGACCCACAAGGGCCGGTTTGATGACCTGGTTGTAGTAGACAAAATGACGCTTATTGATTTTTTCATAGGCCATCTGGACCCGGCCGCCCAATTCGGGCAATACCATGACCTTCAGGTAGGCATTCTCCAGGAAAAGCCCCTTGTAAGATTGGTCCTGCTTCTCATCCCCGATCTTTTCAATGATGGGATAAGGATAGACCACCCCGCTGCTCCCCTGGTATACCCTTTTCTCAAAGAACATGGGCATTTTTTCCGGTTCACCGGTCCCGTAGGTGGGGATCATCACCTCTTCCTGCCAAATTTTCACCTCATCCATAGCTCCTGTTTTCCAGGTAAAGTAAATCCAAATGCAAGCCCGTGTAAATAGACAATAGTGCTAAGAATAATGGATTATATTACTATATTGAATCGAAATACAGCTTGAAGATGAAGACCCGGAAACAAGAAGGTTTCAATGGCCAAAAGCTTATCGTACTTCCAAAAGAAGTGATTCTTCAACTTGAAAATGATCCCCTGATCAATGAGCTCTTTGTTACCGATATTGGATTTTATCCCGATGCGAAGGCACATTTCCGGGAACGCCCGTCAGGTAGCGCGCAGCATATTCTGATCTATTGCACAAAAGGAAAGGGATGGATTAAATACCCTGATCAACTTTTCGTCGTGAACGAACAACAGTTTATCATCATCCCGAAAGACCTGCCACATCAATACGGTGCAGATACACGGAATCCCTGGAGCATATACTGGATCCATTTCAAAGGGGGGAAAGCCTCTCAAATCGCAAATGCCTTGGAGGGTCCGCAGGACATCCCTGCTTATAGGCCATCGAGAGCAGAAGAAAGAATCTCCCTTTTTGATGAGATCTTCCTGAACCTGGAAATGGGCTACAGCAAGGAAAACCTGCATTATGTCAACATGGTATTGTGGCATTTCCTGGGCTCGCTTCTCTATATCCGCCCCTTCAGACAGATCGGGAGGGTCCTGGAACAGGATCCCATCGGAGAATCCATTCGCTATATGAAGGAGAACCTGGATCAGTCATTTTCCCTTTCACACCTGGCCGGTCATTGCGGCTATTCCCCCTCCCACTACATTGCCTTGTTCAGGAAAAAAACAGCCTATACGCCAGTCGAATACTTTATCCACCTTAAAATGCAGCGTGCCTGCCAATACCTGGATTTGACCGGACTAAGGGTTAATGAAATTGCCAACCAGCTGGGCTATACCGATCCCTATTACTTCACCCGTGCGTTCATAAAGCGAATCGGCATGTCACCCAGAAAATACCGCAGCAAGGAAAAAGGCTAAAGATTATTTTTATATATTGCGCTTGTCTGACAAACTGATGTTACTACATTAGCTGGCAATAAAACAGCATGATCGAACAAACATTGAAAATTGAATCCAGGCCAAGCCTGGTGGACAAAGTAGAGGAGAAACTGCTTTCTTACCTCAGGGAAGTGAACCTTAAACCGGGTGATGTGCTTCCCGGGGAGATGGAGCTGAAGGAGGCGCTGGGGGTGGGACGTAGTGTGCTCAGGGAAGCACTCAGCCGGCTCCGCATGGTGGGCCTGCTTCAGCCCAAACCCGGAACCGGCACTGTACTCTGTGAACCGGAGCTGTTCAACGGCCTGGAACGGGTAATGAATCCGCACCTGCTCAGCCGCCAGAAACTCATGGACCTTCTGGGTTTCAGGGTGATCCTGGAACTGGGTGCCGTGGATTTTATCTTTGAAAACCTGCGGAAAGAAGATCTGGAGGATCTGGAAAAGATCGTGGATCAGCAGGTTGTCATGGAGAGCAACCTCTTTTCCCCGAAAACGGACTACAACTTTCATGAGAGACTGCTCGAAATTGCAAACAACCAATCTGTCAGGCAATTTCAAAAGATCGTGTATCCGGTCTTTATGTTTGCCCGGAAGAACTTCCAGGAATTTCTTGCCAACTATAAAAACACCCGGAAGCAGATCACTTTTGTTTCTCACCGGGACCTTTTGGACATTCTTAAATCCGGTAAAAGAGAAGAGTTCCGGCGGGCCCTTAAGGCGCACCTGGAAATCTATTTCGCCTTATTGAAACAATATCATCAGAAGAAAGTGTAATGGGTAGCACGCAAGGATTTCGGAACACAACACAAGAAATGCCCCCCGGGAAATTGAAACCTTTCTTTCTGGCCCTCCTCTTTATGCTGCTCGTGTCAAGACTTTGGGCGGGCCACCTGGAGTGGGAACGAATCAGCCAATTGCCACCGCTGAAGGGCCAGCCTCACATGGGTCTTGCAGGGTGTTTTGCAGGGCATCACCAGGGCGTACTAATCATTGCAGGAGGAGCGAATTTTCCGGAAGGAATGCCTTGGGAAGGGGGAAAGAAAAAATGGTACCGGGAGGTGTACCTCCTGGAAAAAAAAGCAGGGGATCATTACTCATGGCAAAATCCGGTCACCAGGCTTAATCTTCCGCTGGCCTACGGGGTATCAGTCTCCACACCTTCAGGGGTGGTCTGCGTGGGCGGCAATAACCGGGATAGCTGTTCTGCCGGTGTTTTCAGGCTGAGTTACACACCTGATCTGAATGAGGTGAAGCTGGATTCCCTCCCTTCCCTGCCTGTCCCGCTGGCACACATGGCCGGCTGCCTGCTGGGAGAGGTATTATACCTGGCCGGAGGACAACAATCCATGCTCAGACCGGAAGCCGGGCATACCTTTCTCAGGCTGGACCTGTCCCGGGAAGGCAGCAGTGATTTCCAATGGGAGGAATTGGACAGCTGGCCCGGTCCGCCAAGGGGTTTTGCGGTTATGAGCGCCCAGGGAGACGGGGAGAATGACTGCATATTCCTGTTCAGCGGACGGGATTTTGGCCCTGAGAAAGAAACCCGGGTCCTGAGCGGCGGTTATAAATACAATCCCCGGTTGGATGAATGGACCTGCATCAGTACAGATACTTCAGGCCAGTTCCCTGTAATGGCAGGCCGGGCCATTGCTGCCGGGAACCAGCATATCATTTTTCCCAACGGGGATGATGGGACACACTACCCGGATCCGGAGCAACATCCGGGATTCAGCTTTCCCGGCATCATCTACAACACCGTCACCGGTACCCTGACAGTGGGTGGCGGCCTGCCGGGGAACACTCCTGTAACGGCACCCCTGGTGGAATGGGATGAAGAATATATCCTGGTAAGCGGTGAGCTCAGGCCGGGGGTAAGAACCCCGGATATCTACAGGGGCATTATCCGGGAAAGTGTCCCGGGACTGGGATGGATCAACACCCTTGTGCTGATCCTTTACTTTGGCGTCCTGGTTTGGATCGGCATCTTCTTTTCAAAGCGTCAGAAAAGCACCGATGACTATTTTAAAGGTGGGGGAAGAGTCCCCTGGTGGGCAGCTGGACTTAGCATCTTCGGAACGGCCCTCAGCGCCATCACCTTCATGGCCATACCAGCCAAATCCTTTTTCACCGACTGGGCCTATATCTGGCTCAACGCAGCCATTTTGGTATCCGCCCCTTTGGTGGTATTTTTCTTCATCCCTCTCTTCCGCCGCCTGCATATAACCACTGCCTACGAATTCCTTGAAATACGATTCAGCCTTTTCCTCAGACTGGCCGGCAGTGTTTCCTTCATCCTATTCCAACTGGGTCGCATGGGGGTGGTGCTGTTCCTGCCCGCCATAGCCCTCAACGTGGTGACCGGAGTGGATATTTACCTGTGCATCCTTCTGATGGGTTTACTCAGTCTTCTCTATACCTTCATGGGAGGGATCGAAGCGGTCATATGGACCGATGCCATGCAGGTAGTGGTGCTGCTGGGCGGCGCCCTGCTGTCGCTGGTGCTGATCACCTTCAATCTGGAAGATGGATTCAAAGGGATATGGCAGACCGCCGTAGCAGATGACAAATTTGCAGCATTCAATATGGTACTGGATTTTCGAAAACCCACCTTCTGGGTCGTGATGCTGGGCGGCCTTTTCAGTGTCTTTACCACCTACGGAACCGACCAGACCATGGTACAACGCTACCTGACCACCCCCGACATGAAGGCGGCAAAAAAGAGCCTGTGGACAAACATTTTTCTGACCGTACCTGCCACCTTGCTGTTTTTCTTCATGGGAACAGCCCTCTACGCCTTTTTCAAACAACATCCGTCTCACCTGAACCTGACCATGGTGAACGGGGATGCCATTTTCCCGTGGTTCATCGTACGGGAACTTCCCACCGGCGTAGTGGGCATCCTGATCAGTGCCATTTTCGCTGCCGCCATGTCCAGCGTCAGCAGCAGCATCAATTCTGCGGCCACTGCCTATTCCACGGATATACATCTCCGATTCCGGCCGGGTTCACAGGAAAAGGGATTAAGGGTGGCCAGGATATCCACCGTGGTCATCGGCCTGGCAGGAACCCTTTTCGCCCTTTTACTGGCAAGCTGGGAAATCCAGTCCCTCTGGGATGTATTCAACAAGGTACTGGGATTGATCATCGGAAGCCTTGGGGGTCTCTTCCTGCTCGGAGTTGTTTCCAAAAGGGCCAACGCAAGGGGGGCGACCATCGGTTTTGTCATCAGCCTGGTGGTCCAGGCTTACATCGCGATCCTGACACCCCTTCACCTGCTGCTCTATACAGCCACGGGTGTTCTTTCATGCGTGACGGCAGGGCTACTGTTCAGTTTGCTCTTTCCGGACAGGCGGACAAAATCATACAATAAAACGTAATACAATGCGACTGAAAGGATTGATAGCAGCACCTTTTACCCCCATGCACCAGGACGGAAAGCTCCATCTCTCCGTCATCCGCGACTACGCCCTCAAACTGAAGCAGGATGGTGTCCGGGGTGTCTTTGTGTGCGGAACAACGGGAGAGGGGTATTCGCTGACCCCGAGAGAGCGAAAAGCAGTACTTGAAGAGTGGCTCAGGTTCCAGGATAAGGATTTTGCGGTCATGGCCCATGTGGGAGCCACCTCCGTACTCCAGGCCGCAGAACTGGCAAAACATGCAGCTGAAGCAGGGGCCTGGGCCACGGCGGTCATGGGACCCTCCTTTTTTCAGCCTTCGCGGGCAGAAGAGCTGGTGGCATATTGTGCAGACATTGCCAGAGAGGCGCCCCATATCCCCTTCTACTATTACCATATACCCTCCGTGTCCGGGGTACGGGTGGCCATGACGGATTTCCTGGCCAGGGCATCGGAAAACATTCCAAACCTGAGAGGTATAAAATTCACCCACAACAACCTCATGGAAATGCAACAATGTATGAGCTTCAAGGGGAGCAAGTACGAAATCCTGCACGGATATGATGAGGTGCTGCTGGGCGGCCTTGCCCTGGGTATTAAAGCGGCCGTAGGAAGTACCTACAATTACATGGCACCGCTCTACAGCAATCTGATCACACATTTCGAAAAAGGCGAACTTGAGGAAGCCAGGGCCCTGCAGCGTTTCTCGGTACAGGTCGTTGAGATCCTCTTAAAATACAGGGGTGGTGTCGCAGGCGGCAAGGCCATTCAATCCCTCTGCGGGATCCCTTGCGGACCTTGCAGGCTACCGCTCCAAACCGTATCCGATAAGGAGTTCACCAGCCTCCGGAAGGAGCTGGAAAGCATCCGGTTTTTTCAAACAATAACTTCTTCACTATGAAAAACACAATCCTTAAGCCCTCCCTATTGATCATCCTGGCCCTGAGCACTATCCCAGGAATCTCCTGCAGGGGAAACACCCCAGTGCCGGACGCTCTTGAATACATTTTTGAAAGTGGAACAGAAGGCTATGCCTGCTATCGCATCCCGGCCATAGTCACCACCACCGACGGAATCATCCTGGCATTTGCGGAAGCCCGTAAGAACGGATGCTCAGATACCGGTGACATCGACCTGGTGATGAAGCGATCCAGGGACCAGGGAAAAACATGGAGCAGGCTGCAGGTGATCTGGGATGACGAAGCCAATGTGTGCGGGAATCCTGCTCCGGTAGTGGATCAAGTGACCGGAGCCATTCATCTGCTGGCCACCTGGAACCTGGGCAAGGACCACGAAAGGGAGATCATTGACGAAGAGAGCCGGGATACGCGGAGGGTTTTCGTGATGCGTTCCGATGATCACGGTACAACTTGGACGACTGCCAGAGAGATCACCACATCAGTAAAAAAAGAAAACTGGACCTGGTACGCCACCGGTCCCTGTCACGGGATACAGATGAGGACCGGGGACTTCAAGGGCAGGCTGGTGGTTCCCTGCGACCACATCGAGGCCGGGACGAAAAAGTACTTTTCCCATACAATCCATTCGGATGATCACGGGCAAAGCTGGGAACTGGGGGGAATAAGTCCCCAGGATCAGGTCAATGAATGTACCGTAGCCGAAATAACAGGCGGCCAGCTGATGTTGAACATGCGCAATTACGACAGGAAACAGAAGGCCAGGAAAGTAGCCTACAGCGCAGATGGCGGTGAAAGCTGGAGCGACATCGCTTCTGACACGGCCCTGATCGAACCCATCTGCCAAGCCAGCCTGCTAATGCTCCACGATGGGAAACCCTGCCTGCTTTTCCTGAATCCCGCAGATGAAAACAAGCGCCGGAAGATGACCCTCAAGACCAGCACGGATGAAGGAAGGACCTGGACCGGGGCGCTTATCCTTCACCAAGGCCCCTCGGCCTACTCTGATCTCACCCGCCTTGCTAACGGGGACATTGGTACCCTCTTTGAAGCCGGTACTGACAGTCCTTACCAGGGCATCGCTTTCAAAGCTATTCCCAGGTCATTGATCTATCCGGGTGGACTGGATTAGCATCAATCTGACATAAAATTTGATTGATTCAACCCAATCCATTCGAAAAAATCGGGCTATTTTAGGTGGGATAAATGCAAGCTATATCCCGTGCATACAGGCTTCACCACACCAGAGTCCTACAAGGAACGCATCCTTCGCGCCAGGCAAAGGATCCGGGCCGTTTATGCGCACCGAAACAGGGAGATGCCCTTCATCGTCAATTACATGAATTACTGGATGGAGGGCGAAAGCCCTTCCCTTATCCCGGAGTCATATTTTGACGATCCAGCCGTGATGACCGATTTCCAGATCGGCAAAATCGTTCATCACATGGAACATTTCGACGACGACTACATCCCTTTCCTGCATCCCTGGTTCGGGACCGGTGTGGTCCCCTCGGCCCTGGGTTGCCGGATCGAATTCATGAAATACGGGGATCCGGCCATACGAGGGACGGCCATCGATCGCCCGGAGCAGTTCAGGGAGCTGAAAAAACCGGATCCTTACAGGGACGGGCTCATGCCCAGGGTGCTGGAAACGATCGACTACATGAAGGGACACACGGACCTCCCGGTTAGCGTTACCGATACCCAGGGACCCCTGAACATTGCCCTGAGCATCTGCGGGGTGGAAAAGCTGTTTTCCTGGATGCTACTCCATCCGGGCCTGGCCCACGAGCTCATGGAATTCAGCACCGAGGTGCTGATCGACTGGGTACGGGTGCAAAAAAAGCATGCGGGACAGGACAGCACGTCTGGGGCCTGGCCCCACGGGATCTATTTACCAAGAGGTATGGGTGGGATCTGGCTTTCGGACGACGATTGCACCCAGCTTCCTGCCGACATGTACAGAGAATTTGTGGTTCCTTATAACAGTAAGGTGCTGCAGGCATTCGGCGGAGGCACCATCCACTTCTGCGGCACAGCCGAGCACCAGATCGAAAACTTCCTGCACACCGAGGGATTAACAGGAATAAATAATTTCTGCATGGGGAATTTCAGCCAGGTGAAAAAGATGCAGGAACTCTTCGAGGACCGGATCGCCCTGATGATCTGCGATTTTGCCCCCATGGACATCAAGAGCTATTTCAGGGAACTATTTTTATTCCTGCGCAATAAGGGGAACATCCTGGCAAGCTACATTGCTCCCGAATTTGCACTGGGCAAAGGCCAGTACGAGTTGGTTTCCAGGAACGGGAACCAGATCGCCCGTACCATCTATCATACCATTCAGCAACACAATAAGATGCAGATCAAATGAAAAAGACCGGAAGTGGAGGAAGAAGGGAGAATCTGAAAAGATCTCTTCGCCGGCATGGTTTTTCCAAGGTACCTGTGGACATCTGGTTATGTGATGCCCAAGTTGATGCCTTTCGAGAACGGACGGGGAACTTCGATTACGCCAGCTGGTTTGGACTGAGTCACAGGAAATTCGAGATGGAAGCAAAGAAAAATTATACCGATGGGGCCGCATTGTACCGGCGTGAATCCCTGCCGGAAGATACCTGCTTTGATGAATACGGAATCGGACATTCCAAAGGTTCCTCGTACGCCTTCCACATGACCCGGATGCACCATCCGCTACAAGGGGCCGGCCTGAATGAAATCCTCGACTATCCATACCCAACTGTGGATCCCCGGAAAAAGCAAGAAATGGCATTACTGGTGGAGGACATCCATAAGCAGGAACTGGCTTCGTTCGCATTCATGCAGATGACTGTCTGGGAGGCATCCTGGTACCTGCGGTCCATGGAGGAACTGATGATGGACATGATGATGCAAGATGAAAAGGCCACGGCGCTGCTTGACCGGATCACCAACTTCGCCTGTGCCAAAGCCAGTGCCTATTGCCAGGCCGGGACAGACATCCTTTCGCTTGGGGACGATATTGGCACCCAGGATTCGATCATGATGGACGTCCCCCTATGGGAACACTGGCTCAAACCCAGGTTATCCAGGGTGATTGAAACAGCGCGCGCGATCAATCCGGACGTGCTGATATTTTACCATTCCTGCGGGTACATAATGCCTTTCATCGACCAGCTAATTGAAGTGGGAGTGGATATCCTGAATCCCATTCAGCCCGAATGCATGCGTTTTGACGAGGTGCATGACACCTATGGCGACCTGCTGTCCTTCTGGGGCACTATAGGCACCCAGGAATTGTTGCCCTACGGAACAGCGGAGGCGGTGAGGAAAGAGTGCCTGTCCAGGTTGGATAAGTGCGGCGAGAAGGGTGGGATATGTATCGGGCCCACCCACCTTGTGGAGCCAGAGGTCCCCTGGGAAAACCTGCTGGCGATCCGGGAAGCCGTTTCTCTTTTTGAGGCCAGAATATAAAGTGAATCGAGGATGAATCCTCCAACAATGCGCCACCTTTTGCTTGCCGCCCTTATTTCAGGGATACTGGTGCCAATCTGTGCCCAGGCACCACACATCCTGTGGATTACCATTGAGGACACCTCCCCACAATTCATCGGGTGCTACGGAAACAGGGAAGCACGGACCGCCGCCATCGATCGGCTCGGAAAGGAAGGGATCATATTTACGAGCGGGTTCTCTACCGGTACCGTATGCTCCCCAAGCCGCTCCACCCTCATTACGGCGTGCAGGACCAATGCCCTGGGTACCGGTCACCACCGGAGCCGGTATCCCATACCGGATTATATACGGGGTTTCCCCTCCTATCTGCGCGATGCCGGATACTATACCTCCAACAATAGCAAGACCGATTACAACAGCTCTGAAGCGGCACGGATCATACAAGAATCTTGGGATGAAAGTTCCCCCCGGGCAGGCTGGTGGAATCGCAAGCCCGGTCAGCCCTTTTTCGCAGTATTTAACTTCATCGATTCCCATGAATCCAGGGTCATGACCAACCCATGGGAAGTATATAAAAATCAGGTCCTGGACCAACTGGGTGAAGCGGAGCGTATCGATCCGGCAGAAGTGACCATGCCCCCCTTCCTCAGGGATACTCCCGAGATGAGGCGTGAGCATTCCCGCATATACAACGGACTGCATCTCACGGACAAAAAAATTGACACCCTGTTGACGGCCTTAAAGGCCGATGGCCTGATGGACAGCACCATCATCTTCTTTTTTGCCGATCACGGAGAAGCAATGCCACGTGGAAAATCCAATTCCATCGGATTGGGATACAGGGTACCTTTCATCATCTGGCTTCCCGAGATGTATCAGCACCTCTCACCCTGGGGGATCAAGACCGTCACAGACGAACCCGTTTGCTTCATGGACCTGGCACCTACCCTCCTGAGCCTGGCGGGCATCGGAATTCCCGGTTACATGGAAGGGAGGGCCCTGCTCGGAGATCAGCGTGCAGATGCCGGCACCTACCTTTTTCTGAGCAACGACCGCAGCGGAGAAGCCAGAGATCTGGAACGCTCGGTGACTGATGGACAGTTTTTATATACCAGGGTATATATGCCTCATCTACCGGAACACCGCTGGCAAAAATATCATGACTATGCCGCGATCAGTGAGATCATGAACAAGGATTACAGGCAGGGAAAGCTTTCCCGGCTCCAGGGCCTGACCTTCCAGCACCGGGAAGCCGAATACCTCTATGACCTGGGGAAAGACCCCTGGGAGCTATATAATCTTGCGGCTGACCCGGAGCTCAGCCTGGAGCTGCAAAGGTTCCGGAAGGTCCTGGATGAGCACCTGCTGAAAATCAGGGACATCCATTTCCTGCCCGAGTATGAACTGGACAGCATTAGCAGGACCTCCACTCCCTTTGAGTACAGGATGAACGAGCTCTGCTATCCATTTGAAATGATCTTTGAGGCAGCTTCCATGTCGGGAATGGGGGAAGAAGTGTTGGACGAACAGTTAAGGCTTCTGGATCATTCCAGCGGGGTGGTTCGTTATTGGGCTGCTCTGGGACTCAGGGCCCAGAAAAGGCTCCCTGAGTCGAGCCGGGAGACCATCCTGAAGATCCTGCATGATCCCTATCTTCCTGCACGGATTGCGCTTTACGGAGTCGCTCAACACTTTTTCGGATCCCCGACAGCCGGAAAAGGCCTCAGTCGGTGCCTCCGCGCCCACCATCCACACCTTGCCCTTCAGGCGGTCCAGACCCTGCTCTACCTGGAGGAGGAGAAAGCCAGGACTTTCCTTCCCGAAATCCGGCAGCTATTTGAGGAACTGGAGGGTAATAAAGCCTGAGAGAAGGTCCGGGATGCCTGTGAAATGTTCCTGTACCTCTATGAAGGACGTCCCCTTGAATATGAGTTCTTCTGGTGAGCTTAATCCTCTGCAAGTTTCCGTTCGACAATCCTGCGCACTTCATGTATTAACAGAGGAAAGGCCGGTTCGGCCATGTTGTGCCCGTAGCCGTCCAGTTCCAGCAGACGGGTTTCCCGGTGCCCCACTACCTGCATCATGCGCATGAGATAGGCATTCTCCTCGTAACGGCCCAGCATTTCCAGTTCCCGGTCCCCGGTTATGATCAGCAAGGGAGGTGCGTCCTTCCTTACGTGATACAAGGGGGCCAGATCATCTATAATGGGTTGTGTCCCTTCGATACCCCGCTCTTCCCTGACGGTAAAATGGGTAATTGCGTGTCCGCTGAATGGGATCAGCCCTGCAATGTGATTGGGATCCACCCCATGGCTGGCCAGCCAGCGCTTGTCCAGTCCCACCATGCTGGTCAGGTAGCCCCCTGCTGAATGACCGGAAACAAAAATCAGCTCCGGATCCCCGCCGTATGCCGCAATGTTCCGGAATACCCAAGCCACCGCTGCAGCCGCATCCTCAATGTAGACAGGGGCACCGACTGCCGGGTAAAGCCGGTAATTGACCGCAACGACAGCCATCCCTTGTTCCATCAGTTCCTTCGGGATGTATTTATTACCCCCTCGGAGTCCTCCGCCATGGAACCACACGACCGTGGGAAATCCTTGAGCAGACTCAGGGTAATACAGGTCCAGTTTGCATCGCTCCTGCTGGAAGGGCTGTCCTTCCATGGCCGGGGCCGGATAATAAGACAGGTCGGGGATGGTATGGTAGCTCAGTTCCTGTGCAAAGAGTTGTGAACTGAACAGGAGAAAGAAACTAAGCCATGAAAGTCTATGGATCATCATCTGAAAGTATTTTAAAATCAAATATAGGCGAATCACTGTACATTGAATGCCTGCATCCAGCATGCTTTGACTGATTCTTTTTGGTATTAGACGAATACGTCATAAATCTTTCATCGGCAATACCCTATTTTCGATATAAAAATATAATGCAGATATCCAGGACTATTCTTTTCATCATGGCCTTCCTGCCCATGGGCTTGCTGAGGGCCCAGCAACTATACGACTGGGAAGATCCCCGGACAGTGGGATACGGGAAGGAGTCCCCCCGCGCACACTTCATGGAGTACCCCACTGCTGAAGATGCCCAGAAAGGCAGCCTTGAATACAATGAGTGTTATCAGCTGCTTAACGGAATGTGGAAATTCCACTGGGTGAAACGACAGGAGGAAAAACCAACTGACTTCTACAAACCCGGATTTGACGTCAGCAACTGGGATGAGATCCGGGTACCGGGAAACTGGGAATTGCAGGGCTATGACATACCCATCTACCTGAACCATCCCTATGAATTTACCAGGGATCCCCGGCCACCTCACATCCCCCATGAATGGACCCCTGTTGGATGTTACAGAACCACCTTCCGCATCCCGGAAGGATGGCAGGAAGACAGGGTCATTCTTCATTTCGGCGCGGTCAAATCAGCATTCTATGTATATGTGAACGGAAAGAAACTGGGCTATTCCCAGGGCTCAAAAACTGCTGCAGAATGGGATGTAACTGATTACCTTTTACCGGGCGAAAACAACCTGGCATGCGAGGTATACCGTTGGAGTGACGGCAGCTTCCTGGAATGCCAGGACTTCTGGCGCATGAGCGGGATCACCCGAGATGTTTACATCCAGCGCACACCAGGCTTGTACATGGAAGATATCAGGCTGGACCCTGAACTGGGGCCATCACCCGACCAAGGCAGCCTCACCATCACCTCCAGGCTCTCCAACAAGCTGGGTCGCAAGGCCAGGGACTATCAACTGACCTTCACTCTGTTTGACGGGGATCGAAAGCTCATCCATGAGCGGACCATGGCCGTGCAGGTGGAAAAAAACAAGGAAACAAGCCTGGACCACCGGATCGTGGTCGAACATCCGTTGTTGTGGTCCGCTGAGCAGCCAAACCTGTACCGTCTGGTCATGACGCTGTCCGATCCACAGGGGAAGGGTATTCAACATATCGGGATCGATGCAGGTTTCCGAAGTGTAACCATGCAAGAAGGGCAACTGCTGGTAAATGGGAAACCCATCTTGGTTAAGGGGGTCAACCGCCATGATCACCACCCCACCTTTGGCCAGTATATCCCCAGGGAAACCATGGAAAAGGATGTGGCCCTTATGAAACAGTTTAATATCAACACAGTCCGCACCTCCCACTATCCCAACGATCCCTATTTCTATTCCCTTTGTGACCGGATGGGGCTCTACGTGATCGCCGAGGCGAACATCGAATCCCATGGACTGGGGGCTGCCCAGCAAAGGCCCTATGACAACAGCAATCACATTGCCGACAATCCGCTCTGGGAAAAGGCCCACCTCGATCGTATCCAGAGGAACTACGAAATTCATAAGAACTACCCTTCAGTGATCATGTGGTCCATGGGAAATGAATGCGGAGATGGTGTTAACTTCCAGGCCGGCTATAGCTGGATGAAGTCCGTGGACTCCCGACCCGTCATGTTCGAACAGGCTAACCTGAGGCACACCACCGACATCTATGCCCCCATGTATGCCACCATCGGACAATTGATCAACTATGCCCAAAGCACTAACAACTACAGGCCTGCCATCATGTGCGAATACGCTCATGCCATGGGCAACAGCGTGGGGAACCTTCAGGATTACTGGGATGTAATCGAAGCCTACCCCCTTCTGCAGGGGGGATGTATCTGGGACTGGGTGGACCAGGGACTGGAGGCTTTTACGCCTGCCGGTGAACACTACTTCGCCTTTGGGGGAGATCTTGCACCGGACTCCATTAAAGAAGACGGTAACTTCTGCATCAACGGACTTGTAAATCCCGACCGGAAACCCAATCCCCATATCTGGGAGGTCAAGAAAGTCTACCAGAATGTAGCCATTCGCCCAGTTGATCTGAAAAAGGGCAAAGTGGAGATTTTGAACAAGTCTTTTTTTACCAATCTTTCTGAATTTGAGACAAAGTGGGAGCTCATTGAAAACGGACATAAGGTCGGGGAAGGTAAGCTGGATCTGGATATTGAAGCCCAAATGAAAAAAGAGATCAGGGTTCCATTCGATTACAAGCTCGCGGGCGAAAGCGAATATTTCCTGACTATTTCATTTCATCAGAAGGAAGATGCAAACGGAATCCCCATGGGCCACGAAATTGCCTTTGAACAGTTATGGATCCAGGCGGGCACCAGGATTGAAAGCTCACTCCCGCCGGAAGCAGGTCTTGCCGTAGAAGAAAGTCCCGGATTGCTGGAGGTCAATGGAACAGGATTCCAGCTGGTATTCAGCAAGACTTCGGGCAATATCCGCTACCTGGAGTACCAGGGGATGCCCTGCATCGTGGATGAACTTGAACCCGATTTCTGGAGAGTACCCACGGACAATGACTATGGCAACCAGATGGTCAGGCGGCTCGGGGTATGGAAAGACGCGCACAAGAGTGCCCGACTTCACTCCTTTTCCCATTCCATGCAGAACGGGAAGCTGGCAGTACGCACAGAACGCTTTCTGGAAAGTGCCAACGCCTGGTTTAATACCAACTACCTGGTGGGAGCGGACGGATCAGTCAGGGTGAGCAACAGCTTTGGCCTCACCCCTTACGACGAGCACGTGGAACTTCCCAGGCTGGGCATGCAAACCAAGGTATCCGAGGCCCTTTCCCAGGTGGAATGGTATGGGCGGGGGCCCCATGAAAACTATGCTGACCGGAAAACTTCAGCCCGGATGGGAAGGTATACCGCAAATGTGGCACGGCTCTGGTTTCCCTACATCCGGCCCCAGGAATCCGGGTACCGGACAGACACCCGGTGGCTCAGCCTGACAGATGCCTCCGGACGTGGCATGAAAATCAGCGGTGATTCCCCCTTTTGTTTTAACGCACAGTACTACAGCAAAGAGCAGTACTCGAATAGCCCTGAAAAAAAACTGACCCATCCGGTGGACCTGGAAAAGGAGGATCGCATCTCCCTGAATATCGACCACCGCCAGATGGGACTTGGCGGTGACAATAGCTGGGGTGCCCGGGTACATGAAGCCTATCGCGTTCTACCCCGGGAATATGAGTACAGTTTTTCCATCATTCCCATTCAATAAATGGAGCAAGGATGATAGTATGTTTAATGTTAGACTGGAATCTATGAGAACCCGGATTGGAATATTGATCTTGATAATCATTACAGGATTCCTGGGCAAAAGCCCGGCACTTGCACAAGCGCCTCAACTAGCTCTATGGCCCGACGGTATACCCGGCAATCCCATTTCCTATGCCGGGGAAAAGCTAAGGTCAGAGGAAGTGAATGAACACTCTCCTTCACAGATGAACAGGGTGTTCAGCCAGGTCTCCACGCCCGCTTATGTCCTGTATCAACCTGAAGAACAATTGAACAATGGAATTGCCCTGGTCATTTGCCCCGGAGGGGGATTCAGGGATGTTTGGTTCGACCGGGAAGGGGTTGATTTAGCAATGTGGCTTGCCGAAAGAGGATTCACATCCCTGGTATTGAAATACCGTACCTACAATCCCGATGCGGCTGGCTTCTCGCTTGAGCAGAAACTATACAATCCCGAGGTCTATGCAGATGCCAAGCAAGCCATTCATATACTAAGAAGCCGGGCTTCGGATTTGGGCATCAAAAGGAATAAAATTGGGATCGCCGGCTACTCGGCTGGCGGAGCCCTGGCCCTGATGGCATTACTGGAAACTCACGAGCAAGAGTTGCCCGCTTATTCTGCTTTTGAATACACGACCCTTCCTGATTTCGCCTGTTTGATCTACCCGGGCATCCGGAACAATTTTATCAAAGCCGTTGAATCCAAAAAACATCTTCCTCCTGTTTTCATGATCAACGGAGGAGAAGACCAGGTGACGCCAGCCAGTAAATGCATTGAATTGTACAGCGCCCTGTGGAACAACAATCATCCTGCAGAATTGCATATATACGCGAAAGGACGGCATGGATTCGACTCCGGGATCGGCAGAGGATCCGGCGTTGGGAGCTGGCAGGACAGTTTTATCTGCTGGTTGAAAGACATGGAAATCATGGATTGAGCCTGTGAAAGGAGTTCCTCGGCGATTGCCATGAAATATATATTGCACAGATATCATTTCCCCAATGAGAGAAGCACTTAAGCGCAGAGCTGTACTTGAGAAATTGAACGAACCCGAACTGATCTGGGATATGGTTGTTATCGGCGGTGGAGCCTCAGGTTTAGGTGCGGCCCTTGAAGCAGCCAGCCGAGGTTATAAGACCCTGCTCCTGGAACAGGATGACTTTGCCAAAGGAACATCCAGCAGAAGCACCAAGCTGGTCCATGGTGGAGTCAGGTACCTTGCTCAGGGAAATATCCGCTTGGTTTTGGAAGCCCTTCGTGAAAGGGGTCTTTTAAAACGAAATGCTCCTCATCTGGTAAGGGATCAATCGTTTATAATCCCCTGTTATAAATGGTGGTGTATGCCCTTTTATTCCATCGGTCTGACACTTTACGACCTCTTATCGGGACGATGGAGTATCGGAAGATCAGTTCCTCTATCAAAGCAAAAGGTGAAACTAGCACTTCCAAACATCAAAACCCGCCAATTAAAGGGAGGTGTGAGATATTACGATTGTCAGTTTGATGACGCACGCTTGGCTATAAATTTATGTCAATCCCTTTTCGAAAATGGAGGTATGGCGTTAAACTATGCCCGGGTTACCGGACTTAACAAAAAGCAAGGGAGGATTTCAGGGGTGATCTTTGAAGAACGTGAATCCGGGAAAAGCTATACAGTACCTTCGAAAATTGTTATTAATGCCACGGGAGTATTTGTAGATCAAATATTAAAGCTTGAGAATCCGGGGGCTAAGGATGTGGTAAAACCCAGCCAGGGTATCCACCTGGTTATGGACCGAGAGTTCCTGAAGGGAACTGATGCCTTGATGATTCCCAGGACAACAGATGGCAGGGTATTATTTGCCATTCCCTGGCACAACCGCGTGGTTGTGGGGACAACCGATGCCGAAAAGGAACTAGTCGAATTGGAACCGGTAGCCCAAAAAAATGAGATTGAGTACATTTTGGAAACGGCGGGGAGGTTCATGGAAATTCCTCCTGAAAAAGAGGATATACGGAGTATCTTCACCGGCCTGCGCCCTCTGGCAGCTTCCGCTGCCGAAGGTAAGAAAACCAAGGAGATATCACGTGGTCACAAGATTCTGATATCCAAGGGGGGACTAATCACTCTTACCGGCGGAAAATGGACAACCTATCGCAAAATGGGAGAGGATGTGGTAAATGCTGCCATCAAAGAAGCAGAGTTACCTGTACGCAATTCAGTAAGCAGGACACTGAAGATTCACGGATTCACTGAGGAAGTAGATCTTGAAAATCCGGATTACTGGTACGGGAAAGATCTGCAGAAGCTGAATGATATGGTCAAAAAGGATCCTGAAATGGGGGAATTGCTCAGTGAAAAACTTCACTTGCTAAAAGTACAGGTCATATTTGCGGTAAGGGAAGAATTTGCCAGGACCCTGGAAGATGTTCTCTCCCGTCGGATAAGGGCTCTTCAACTGGATGCGAGAGAATCTATCTGTATTGCGCCAAGGGTGGTGAAAATCATAGCGCAGGAACTTGGTTTAAGCAGACAGTGGGAATCCAGGCAACTGGAAGCCTTTATTTCGCTTGCTGAATCCCATCTGCTTGAACAAACATAATCTTGATATACTTTTACTGACATGCCTACTAAATCCTACGTTCTTTCGCTCGACCAGGGGACTACAAGTTCCCGGGCCATCCTCTTTTCCCGGGAAGGCAAGATTGTCAGCATTGCGCAACAGGAATTTACCCAGATCTTTCCTGAACCAGGCTGGGTGGAGCATGATCCCGTGGAAATATGGGTCTCACAGCTGAAGGTAATGATAGATGCAGTAACCCAAGACAATTCGGTACTCGACAAGCTAGCTGCCATTGGGATCACCAACCAGCGCGAAACGGCTGTAGCATGGGATCGAAAAAATGGAAAACCCTACTGCAATGCGATTGTCTGGCAGGATCGGAGAACAGCTGGTATTTGTGACGATCTCAAGGCCAGGGGATATGAAGAGCTGATCCGAAAAAAGACCGGCCTTGTCATTGATGCCTATTTTTCAGCCACCAAGTGGAAATGGATGCTGGAGAATGTGGTTGGTCTGCGGGAGAAAGCGGAAGCGGGAGAAGTTGCATTTGGCACGGTTGATTCCTGGTTGATCTGGAATCTCACCGGGGGTGAGGTACATGCAACGGATGTGACCAATGCCAGTCGCACCATGTTATTCAATATTCACACCCTTGAATGGGACCAGGAGCTCCTGGATCTGATGGGAGTTCCCGCCAGTACCTTGCCTGTGGTGAAGTCCTCCTCAGAGATCTACGCGCATTCAAACAAAGATCTGCTTGGCATCAGTTTGCCGATTGCAGGGATTGCGGGTGATCAGCAAGCCGCCACCTTTGGACAGATGTGTCTTGATCCTGGAACAGTGAAATGCACCTACGGAACCGGATGCTTCATATTGTGTAATACGGGGGGTAAAGCAGTACGATCGGACAATCAGCTGCTTACAACGGTGGCCTGGCAAGTAGAGGGTCAAACCATATATGCACTTGAAGGGAGCATTTTCACAGGCGGAGCGGTCGTTCAATGGTTACGGGATGGACTGGGACTGATCGATCAATCAGCGGAAGTGGAATCACTGGCAGCTTTGGTTGAGAATAATGGAGGGGTCTATTTTGTCCCTGCATTTACCGGCTTGGGAGCCCCTCACTGGGATCAGTATGCCCGCGGGATGATTGCAGGCCTGACCAGGGGAGTAACAAAAGCACATATCGCACGGGCTGCTTTGGAGAGTATTGCCTATCAGGTCATAGACGTGATGCATGCCATGGAGGAGGATGCCGGGATCTCCATCAAAGAATTAAAAGTGGATGGAGGTGCGGTAGTAAACAACCTGCTCATGCAGTTTCAGGCTGATTTACTGGGGATTCCGGTTATCCGGCCTGAAACCATCGAAACCACAGCATTGGGAGCGGCCTATCTGGCAGGATTGGCAACCGGATTCTGGTCCTCTGTCGAGGATATCCGGAAACAGTGGGCCATTGACAGGTCCTTCCAACAGCAAATTAGTAAAGAAGACCAGCAGTCGCTGATCGTTGGTTGGCAACGTGCAATTTCCCGGGCTAAAAACTGGGAACACTAAGCACACTCTAACGTTTTAACTCATCTATCAAAACTTACGCCCACTACCATGAATGAAATTATCGCAGAAATTATCGGAACTTTTCTTCTGATACTCCTTGGAAACGGAGTGGTTGCCAATGTTGTATTGAAAGATACCAAAGGGCATAACGGAGGGTGGATTGTTATCTCGATGGGGTGGGGATTGGGCGTGTTTGTTGGAGTAGCCGTAGCAGGTCCGGTCTCAGGGGCCCATATAAATCCCGCAGTAACCCTGGGATTGGCCACAGCAGGTCTTTTCCCGTGGGTAAAGGTCTTACCCTTTGTTGGAGCTCAAATGGCAGGGGCTGCAGCAGGGGCTTTTATTGTTTGGCTCTTTTACAGGCACCATTTCAATCGCACGGTTGATCCTGCCTCTCAACTTGCCTGCTTTTCCACCGCTCCCGCCATCCGCAAACCAGTCAATAACTATCTCAGCGAGATAATTGGCACTTTTGTGCTCATCTTCGTGATCCTGTATATTGCAGAACCAACCCTGGCCCTGGGTAATGAGGCAGAAGCCAAGCTGGGGCTGGGAACACTTGGAGCGCTGCCGGTAGCACTACTCGTTACTGCCATTGGCCTCTCCCTGGGTGGCACTACGGGGTATGCCATAAATCCGGCCAGGGACCTGGGCCCACGGATCATGCATACCCTGCTGCCCATAGACCATAAGGGAGGAAGTGACTGGGCGTATGCCCACGTACCGGTGCTTGGCCCGTTCATCGGAGCCCTGATTGCTGCGGGAGTATATCTGCTGCATGGTTTACTGATTGGCTAACCGCCAAATAATCTTTTCACATCAACTCTTATGTAACTCATAATTAAATCATTTCAGCATTTTTACACTGTAATGGCACTGTAGAAAATGCACAAGGCTTTACTTTTTGCGTGCTGGGTACCAGGCATGCAAAATGTAAAGCTACGTGGCAAAAAAAGAGCGGTGGCGAAATATTCTTGTATTTGCCGGGGTGACTTGAAATGCCCAGACAAGACCTGGATGAATTGGTTAATCCAGCTTTTTGAAAGGGATTCTCCATGGATCAGGGAGGTTCCCCTGGAGGATGGGCCAAAACCGCCTTCAATATAGATTGGGTACCCAATATCATCCTTCAAAGTAGGTTCGAACTTCGTTCATGAAAGCCGACAAGATGGGACTTCCTTCAACCTTCGGAGGAGGTCCTTCCTTTTTCCCCTCACCCGAACCTGCCTTTTGCTCCCACAAAGCCTTCGCCCTTAGCAAACTGCCAAAGGGACGCACAAAACCGGGCTGTTTCTGCTTTCAGTCATGGCGGTTCCGGCCACATTTTTCTGTGGACGACAGGCAAAAAACAGTTGAAAGTTGTGAGTGCCGAACAGGCGCGCAACCGGAAGCGTTTTTTGTCTGAGTGACAATTTGATCCTTATGAAGAAATGCGGCCGTACAAGCTTAATAGGCGGTACAAACAAAGCTCCCCAATGCTTTGTGTATCGACTATTGGGCTTGAGGGATACGGAGGGTGCAAGTAGTGGGTGAATGGTTAGTCTCATATGCAGGTGCCTTTTGCTCACTTCTTGCACCCGAAGGGAAGGAAAGGAGTGGTTTTACGGCATGTGTTTTTGCTTTGCATAATTCCATAACTTTATTCAAGAAAAGGCATGAATTACGAAAAAACCATGACGGAAAATCAGGACTGTGCGATCTGCAGGGCTGGCATCCTGCAGTTACGAAAAGCAAGCTTAGACGCTTGCCCCGCTTTGTGCCACGTGCAGCGTGAAACAGTCTCGTTTTAATAAACCAGAAAGTAGGAAACCATGAAAACCCTGAAGTATTTTCTCTATGCCCGGAAATCTACCGAGGATGAGGAACGGCAGGTAATGTCCATAGAAGCGCAGCTGTCGGAATTGGAAGAATACGCCAAACGGGAGAAAATACAGATAGCTGAACGGTTCATCGAGAGTAAGAGTGCCAAGGCTCCCGGACGTCCCGTATTTAACCGGATGGTGGAGAAGATCTATGCTTCCGGTGAGCCGGTGGGGATCCTGGCTTGGCATCCTGACCGTTTGGCACGCAATTCAGTGGATGGTGGTCAGGTAATCTACCTGATCGATATTCAGAAAATTGCTGCGCTTCGGTTTCCTACTTTCTGGTTTGAGCCCACTCCGCAGGGATTGTTTATGCTCCAGGTGGCTTTTGGACAGAGTAAATACTACTCTGACAATCTCTCTGAGAATGTAAAGCGGGGCATGCGGCAAAAACTAAGGCGGGGTGAATGGCTGAATATCGCCCCGGTGGGATATGTCAATAATCCTAAAACACGGAATATCGAACCGAATCCGTTCAAAGCAAAGATCATCCAAAAAATCTTCGAGGAATTTGCGGAAGGGAAGCACAGCCTGGAAAGCGCAAGGCACCGCCTTGGTTTTTTCGGCCTTGTGAGCCGATCAG
>Ga0180435_10001261_pt1 | contig 26565 bp, 38 predicted proteins | sample SS_ome_3_FD_132467 | JGI IMG/M metagenome (GOLD analysis project Ga0180435, IMG submission 132467) | Hypersaline lake sediment archaeal communities from the Salton Sea, California, USA - SS_3_S_1 metaG | ecosystem: Environmental > Aquatic > Non-marine Saline and Alkaline > Hypersaline >... | reverse complement strand
GGATTGTAATTAGAAGGTATCTTTACCTTGAGCAGCTTACATTCGTAGCCGCGAGATGGTATACGATTGAATTGTGATGCATCAATCTGGATACCGATAAGCGCAGAGTTAGGATACGAAAACTTTTCATCAATTATTACGGTGTACGAGTCCCAGTAAAACCTGTCTGAAATGGCGGCATCTGTATTATCAGCAGTAATACGTCTTACCCTGATATCTACAGGAAAATCTCCAGCTAACTGAATATCATGGCTACGTTGATACTTCGTTGTAGTCTTGCCGTTAAACCAACGGTTAACAATCTCGGTATAACCACCGCCATTGTATTGCACATCGATAGCATACTGTACTTTGTAGCCATGCAGATCACCGGTAATTTTATCTGACTGGGTTAATCGCGGTACTCCTAAAGTAACTCGGACAGAATCAACCGTGGTATCGGTTATCTGCCTAGTGACTGATACGCTGCTCTTTACCTCAACACCAACCCCTGATTCAGATTCTACTGCTGGAAATCCCGGGATATAGGTTTGTGCTTGAGTGCCGAGTCGCTCCTCAAAAGTAACCCCCGCAAAGTTCATGCTGTCGTCAGCATTTTGAACCGGTGTATCATCAAGGTAAACCGACTTGAGGCCATCAACCAAGCCGACAATTTCACCCTCACATAATAGGTCAATCACTCTGGCATATTGATTAGAATGTAAGGTATCAGGATCTTCTACCGCGGGTCTGGCGGCACCACCGGATGATTTACTACCACCACCACCGCCAGCGCCTTTGATGGTTTTGAAAGTACCCTTGCCGCCGTTGTGTACCCTTACCCCGTTGGCAATAAAGGTATGATGATTTGCCACGGTCAAGTTATAGACCAGAGCATGCTCTTCATAAATCTCGAAGCCTTTGATTGGTCGTAGATGACCGATAGCATCAATGATGCAATCTTCAGCAGATAGCGTACCAATTTCTACAAAAGCATTATACTGATTAAGCACCCAGTGATTGCTGGTACAAATGATCTCACCACCGCCCCAGAAGGTGTATTTGAACAGCGTATCATCGCCGTGAGCAATAGTATCTAACACCTCTTGCAAAGACAGTTCACCAGTATCGTCAAACGCCCAGACCTCGTCTCCTGGCTTCAGGTCGGCAATAGGAGTAGTGCCATCTTTAGTTTGTACTAAAGTATCTTTATGAAAACAACCACCACCAGAGCCTTTGATTATATGTTCCATTATTAGGTTACCTGTTGGGCTTCTAAGCCTGCGCTGATGACTTGAGAACCAATTCTTAATTGGCCGTATCCGACTGGTACTGGATTACCCTGCGCCGTAGTATTGATCGCCCCACTAAATACAAAAGAGGGTTTATTCTCAGTAGCGGCATATTCATAGCTGTCTTGAGATGGCGGCGAGAATAACAGCTGTGATATTCCGCCCAGTATCATTGCAAAGCCAAGATTAGTAGCAGCATTCATCAGAAACATACCAGTCGATGTTAAAGGACCAGCAGCACCTAGACCAAGACCACTGGCATACGCTCCCAGATAAGGAGCTACAAAGATCAGGGCAACACCCAGAATAATCCTGCCTACACTACCAGAGCCAGCGACAACGGGTACAATACGTAATGTCTTTTCTGAAAAAGGTAAATGATACTGAGTGATCACTCTATCATCATAGCCAGTAAATAATGTGTACATGTCTTTATTCTTTGCCATGTACTGTTTAAATCCCGGGATGATTACTGATAAAGCGCGCACTGCCTCGATAGGTGTTTTGACATCTATCTTGAATTCTTTGCCGAAGCGTTTTGCTAGGTTGCCGTATAGGCGTACTGTCTTCATAAAAACATCTCGTGTCGTACAACTGCCCAAGTATTTTTCAACCAGTACCCACCATAAACATCTCTGCTGCTTAATCGATGTTGTACATGATGGAGTATTTTATTATCACCAATGTATACACCAGCATGATTCGGGGTAGATGATCCGCTCATAATTATTATACCATCATGCTCGCGTAAGTCATCCACTCGGTGAAAGCCTGCCTTCTGAAAGTTATCAACATATAAATTCTGCCCTTTCTCCCACCAGTAGTTCTCACGATCAAAGTCAGGTATATCTATCTCTAAAATAGTTTCGTAATAGTCTTTAATTAGTGCATAGCAATCAAGCACCCCATGAACGAAACGACGACCGATTAAAGGCGCTTGGTAGCCGCTGGGCTCGCTCTCAGTAAACGATCCGGTCAAGGGGTTTACAATCACCCACGGCAATCCTGATCGCTCGATACCGACTAAGTCAGCTTGTGAGGGCTCAGGATTACTTGCTGGGTGAGAATGTACGATCTTAATTATTTCACCCTTGTCTTCTGCCTCGGCATAATCAACCGGCGAAAGGATAAAGTTATCATCTGCTTCAGTGGCTAGATTCTTACAAGGATGGTAGCGTTCTTTGCCTTTGAAGATTATGACTACCCCGCAACATTCATTCGGGTACTCTTGCTTAGCATGCTCTAGTATTTGTTCTTTAACATCCATCAGATTCTACCCACACCAACAAATGCCCCGTAAGGTAACACAGCATTATCGCCAAAACGTAGCTTGCAGCTACTTAGACGTTTGCCACAGACATCATTTTCTTGAATGGTAGCTTGATCATAAATATCAAAGTAGTTTGTGCCAGTGTAACCACACTCACCAGATTTGTATATCCATTGACAAGTGTTTTGGATTATTTGGCGACGCGGTAGCTTAACCCCGTTAAGATCGAGCACTGATGCTAATTCAAATTCAATCAACACTCTGTTCTCGGCTGACTTACGGTCGATGTAATAAACGTCATCAGGGAAATAAACATTAACATCAGCGGTAGGATTGACCCCACCGATAAAGTTTACTGCGTCGAGATATTTAACGAAGGTTCTCTTTCTGGCTACCTTGACTCCAATAAAATCATCGAAACTTTTTAACAAGCCAGTAAATAAGCCAGTGACATTGGCCACGCGTAACTTTGGTCTGGGCATCTTGCCGTCAGTTGATAGCTCAAAGCCTTCAGCCTCGACCGGGAAAGCAGAATAGGTATTACCTTGCCATACCAGATCACCATTTAGCTCATTGGTGCCTGAGTGTAATCTGTATATCTGATCACCAAGTGCTGTGGCATCAATCTCATAGAGTTCAACGATAGTATCAGCCGATAGTTTTTGGATTTCTTCTGCTATGCTCATTACCAGAATACCTCTTCAAAGACACAAGTTACGGTTACAATATTGGAGCTAACATAGTTAGTTCTATATCTTTTACACTTAAACCTACCTGCTACACCATCTGGTGGAGTCCAATCAAACGGTGTAATGGCTGTATCGTTATCTTTAAAAAAATTAATAATGTTATTAGCTTCAGTTTGCGCTAAATCTTTAAAGCCTAAGCTAAATTTGCGCGCATGCTTGTTAATACCTGCGTAGGTTGACTGTTCGTAACCATCTCCGAAAACTGCGTCGATAGTATTCGGACTTTCATCTAATGATGAGTTATAGCTTGGTACATGAGTAAATGTTGCCATGATTATACCTTGTTAAGTAATCCACCAGGACGTAATTCTTCGATAATAGTTTGCTTGACTCTTGAAGTAATAATTCCACCAAGTGCTCTAGCATCTTGACTATCTGACTCAGAAGAAGTATTGGAATTACCGTTTTCAACATTAACAACTACATTCACATTATTAACAACACTAGAAGCTCCTACAGTTCTAACACCAAGATCGCCATCAGCTGTTCTTGTTAATGGCATAATTGCTTCTGGTCCAGCTTCGCCCATAAGACCAGTACCTTTAGCAAATTTAAACATAGTTGGTTGGTCAACTACTTTATTTGTAAAAGTACCGCCTTTTGCAAAAGCTTGAACGCCATCGTCAAAGAATCCACCTTTAGCAAATGGAAGAAACGCGGTCAATGACGGTAAGAAGTCAAACGCAGCACTAGCAAGATTAGTTGCTGCTTTTCTAGCCATGATTCTGACCATATCGCTTATAATTGAATTAGCGAAGTCTGAGAAACTGAACTTACCGGTCATCGCAAAATCAACAATCGCATCTTCCATTGCTTTGAAAGCATTGACTACTGTTTCTTTAACATTTTGTGCTGTATCACCAGCTTTTTGTATATATTCAGCTAATCCGTTTTCTGCTCCTTCCATTGTTAACTGCTTGTTAAATTGAGTGCGAAGAGTTTGTAACTGTCTTGAATACTCACTAACAGAAATGCTACCATCTTTAAATAGCTTATCAAGCTTAGCAAACTCGCGCTGATAAGGTTTCATTTTGTCTAACGTTTTCTCAAACTCAGTACGATATTCACCAGTTGCTTTCTTAAGATCAATTAGTCTTGCTTCACCTTCGGCATATTGTGCTAACAGAACTGCTTGAACTGCTATAGCTTCACGTTCTGATTGTGTTTTAGCTTCTGTCACAAGTTTCGAAAGTTCAATAGCTTTGTTAGTAATATTAACGCGCAAGTTATAGCGATCGAGTGCTTCATTTTTCAATCCCAATACGCCAATTTCTTCTTTAGTTGCTTTAATAGAAGCCTTCAAGCTATCTGCATTGCCTTTGGCGTCGTCGACAAATTCTTTATGGCGTTTTTTCTCCATACGGTTAGCTGCGAGTACACCAGTATTGACAACAATACTCGAAGTTAATTTATCGAAAGCTTGTTGCTCTTGCACTGTTTTAAGCTTACCTTTGGCGAGTAACTTTTGTTTTTCGATATTACGATCAAGCTCAACTTTACGCTTAGCAAGAGCAACACCACTAAGATTAAGAAGTTCAATTTCATTCTTAATTTTAGTAAGCGGAATTGCTTTCACAAATTCTTTAGCGCTCTTTTCTAACTCAGTGTAAGCAGCTGCGAGTTCTTTGCCTTGTTGAAGAAGTTTTTGTCCAGTTGGCTCGCGATCTTTAAGAGTCTCATTTAGTTGTTTCTGACCCTCATTAATCCCAATGCCATATTCAATAGCTTGTTTCATATCTTCGGTCATTACACCAAAAACATTCCAAACAAAACGATTCCATAAGCTTGCTTTAACTTCCTTAACATTATCACGCATTTTTTCAAGCTCACTATTAGCGTCTTGAAGTTGATCGCGTGTATTCTTTTCAAGCTCTAAACTTACTGCTAAATCAGTATGACCTAACTGAGACATTTGCTCGGCCATATCTTGTAACTGTGAAGTAAATTCTTTAGCTTGAGCGGCAGTATCTTCTAAAGCTTGTTCGTAAATATTATTACTCTTAATTGCTTTAGTTTCTTGCATTACTAAATTAGTAATAGCTGCACCAGCGGCTATAGTACCAGTGATAAGCAGTCTCCAAGGGCCACCCGCGAAGAACATAAAAAACTTTTTAGTAAAGAACCAAGCTTTATCGAAGGCAAGATACAATTTAATAATAGCTGTCTCATACATTGAAGCAGCTTTAGTAGCACTCATACCAAATAAACCTGCGAGTGAGGTAGCAGTAACTTGCAAGAGTGTTTTCAGCTTACCAAACGAAGAAACCCACAAAGCAGTTAGCTTCGTCATAATAGAGGTTGCTGGACCACTCATAATGCCTAAGAAAGCCATGCTTGCAAGATTCAATCCTTCAACTTCTTCTTTAGCTGCGTTTAAATTAGCTGTAGCATCTGTCGACGCAAGCATTGTGAAGCTATCTGAGAGTTCATTAACTGTTGAAGCTGTCGAAGCAATCGCAGCATCAGTGTCCAAAATAACTTCTTTAAATTGTTCTACCCTCGTAGATGACTCTCTTGAAGCACCAATTAAGCCGTTAAACCAAACAAGTAAATCGGTAATAGACTCGATTAGTGGACCAATACCTGTTGCAATCGCTTGACCAATTGTCCAGCTTAGTAAGGTAAATTCGTTCATCAAGCTTTGAACTTGCGAAGAGAATTTCTTCAAAGCTGTTGCGATCAACGGTTGAGTACGACCAGCAATTAACTTAGCCATTTTAGGAAGTAACTCGGCTGCTTCAACATTACCTCTTGAAACTTCTTTGATAAAGTCACGAAGCTGACTTTTGGTATAACCCATTGCCTCAGCTGCTAAGTTCAAAGCACCAGGAATATGGTCACCAAGCTGTCTTCTCAGCTCTTCCATAGACACTGTACCTTTAGATGCCATTTGCTCTAACGCAAGAAACATACCAGAAGTTCGGTGAGCATCAAGGTTAAGAACACGAGCAGCACCTGCGAAGCTAATAAATATGTCTTCAGCTATTGATGTGGCTACACCAGCTAGAGTAACTGAGTTCATAAACTTAGAATACTCTTTAGTAACAGCTTTAATATCCAAACGCAAGGTTCTAGCAATATTAATTGCCTTAGACAATGACTTTTCAGCTTCTTCTTGAGAACCTGTAACCAGTTGCAAAGCATTTCGGTAACCAAGCATATCAGATGCTAAGTTAGCCATACCAGCACCGATTTGAATTACGTTGCTAGCAATATCAATAAGCTTTAATGCTAGCCCTCTTCCAGCTGCTTCAACGAGATTCATACCACCAGCTGCTTCTTTAATCGTTGAAGTAAAACCACGCCAAGCTGTTTTAGCCGAACTGACAGCGATTGATTGTTTTTTGACTTCTTTACTTTGCTTATTAACGGCTGATGAAGTTTCTTTGATAGTAGACTGGGCCTTCTTTTGTTGGCCCATAACTTCTTTTGCCCACTTATCTTGAATCCGAATAAGTTCATTAAAAGCTTTTTGCGCAGCTGATAGACTTTCTCTAAACTTGTCTAAACTTGGTTTAGCTCTGTCTTCTAGCGTTAGCCCTACCTTTACGTCGCTCATCTCGTTTTGAAACCTCGTTCAAATGCTTGGCTACAGTATTATCCATTTGTTGGATAATGTTTATAAATTCCTTTTTAGTTCCAATCAAATCCATATGTTGGGTAAAAATTAAAACTTCTGATAATGGTATTAAACCATTTTGCCCCTTAGACCCCTCGAGCATACTATACGTATCAAGATACCAAAGTACTGACTCATCTTTTTCCCATGACCTTAACTCTGTTAAAGGCGTTAACTGTCCTTTCTTTTCAAGTCGTTGATAGAACTTAACATGTTTAGAGTGCTCGAGGTTCCATCTAAGAAGCTTTAAGACTTTTCCGCTAAGTCTTTTTCCTCGTTCTCAAGGAAATTATTAATATCCCTTGACTGTTTGTTTACAAATTCAAGACAATCTTCGTCATTTGTAAGCAATTCGATTGCGTTTTCAACTGAATAAGGAATAGTTTCGCCATCAACAACAAAATTATCCCAACCAACAAGAATAGTCGACGCAAATGTTTCAATCATCAACTTTTCGCTCAATTGTGGATCAATAGTATCGTTGTCAATCTCTTCTTTGTAAGGACGAGTAACTTGACGAAATTTAGCTTTAAACTGTGTGTTATTCGCACGAGCGATTTTCAGTGTTACACCACGGTACTCAAGAGATCTTCCCTCTTCAGCTGTTTTGGCAATCTTAGTAATTCGTAATTTTGACATTTAATTATCCTCTTATTCCACGACTAAACCAGGGGTTGTTACATCCTCAACGCTTACTGTCGGCTCAGTGTCGTGACAAGCATATAGATGTAGTGGCCGAACCCGTTGTTACGCTGGGATCAAAGTAAACTGAACCATCATATCAGTTGTCTCATCACGCAGTGCTTTCAAAGAACCAGATTCCATCAGGAAGTTATCTTTACCCTCGACAGGCTCAGACAGGTCTTCAAATTTACATTTTGGCAGATAAACAACAATGTTATTTCCTGAACCATCAACCAAAGTAATTGCAACACTGAAAGAAGTTGCATTCTTGTAAAGGTTGTAAACAGTAGTATCTTCAAAATAAATTTCAAGATCACCAGTAATATCCAGACTAAACGGAGCAAGACCAACCGCGCCAAGAGTACCGATTGCTTTTGCAGCATTAATCTGGTTATTGATAGTCAGATTAAGGTTAGAAAATTCGGTAGTTGCTGGAAGACCAGAAATATCGATTGAAGAAATTGAGCTTACAGAGTTCATAATATCGTAAGCTTGAATCGCAGTCAATGTTTCATCAGCAATAGCTGTTGCTGTACCTTCAGAAGTCAAACCAACAACATTCATTGAACCGTTCAAAATTGAACCAGTTTCAAAATTGAAGCTCATTGAGTTGATCATGCAACCACGATAGTAGAAAATTGCATCTGTACCGCCAGGAGCATTCAGTTGCTTTCTGAAAGTATAAGATTTTGGAGTTGCAGCGCCGTTACGAATATTTTGACCATCCATATCGACAGAAGCTTCAGCTGCTTGATCAGAAGCAGGCGCAGGAAATACACCCAAAGCATTAGCAGCAACACTTGTAACACGATAAACACCGTTATTAGCAGTATCGAGTACACAACCAGAAACACGAACAAAGTCGCCAACGTTCAAATTTTCAGTTGTAAAATCTGTTGTAGACGATGTGAACTGCGATCCAGAATTATCTGCGACAATATCATCAGCCGCTGCGATAGCAACTGTCGTACCTGCTCCATTCTGAAGTAAAGCTTGTAGCAACGGTAGAAACGGAGTGAAAGACAGCTCATAACTGTTGTCACCACCAACTTCAGAATCAACAACAACCAAGTCGTCAGTTTGACGATCTGATCGAATAACTTCAGACATCGAAGTTCCAAGCGAATCAGCGAGACCGACATTAACAACAGGTAGACGCTGAAACGCTGGAGTAGCTGGTGTTACGCCAGCTGCGACTTCTTCAATATAGGAGAAGTCTGCATAGTTTGTAGAAGTAATAGACATTCTTTATATCCTCTCAAAAGACCAAAAATTAACACGTACATCAAGTTGAAACCAACCATTTCCATCATCACCTGTACGAGTGATATCAGCGGCGTAACATACAACCTCATCAAACGACATATTACTAAAAATAGCGTCCAACATTTCAGCTAATTCATATGCGCGTCCTGTACCTCCATTCAAAGGTACAAAAATTTGTAACCAAAAAATTCCAAAATGCTTTTTTGCCTTACCAAGAGCAGCATTTTGTGTTGTTGAAGGAATCAATGTAGCTCTGATCCATTCGTTACCTTCAACAGGATCGTAAGATACATTATCCCAAGCAATTGGTGTTTCTATCCAATTAGTATTTAATCGTGTAGTAAACGCGTTATTAATTCCTTCCCAACCAGCCATTATGCATTTGCCTTTGCTACATGTTTCTGAATAATTGAATTAATAAATCCAGCTGGAGCTTGTTTAGAATAACCTGTATTCAAACGGCTAATATATGGAGCTGAATTCGTTAAATACCAATTTTGGTAATTTCTCTTGTATCTTGTCAAGTCAGGTGTTTTTGGTCTGCCATAAGTACCTACAGGTAGTTCTTTAGTAGCAGCGAAACCAACAGAAATTTTCCAACTTGCTCTAGCTTTACCAGATTTAACTGGCGTTCTATCTACCAGTTCATTCCATAGTCCAAGCATAAAGTCACGCTTCTTGACTTCAATCAAGTTTGTAACTATCTTGTCAACGTCATTAAAACTTTTTACCGTCGGCATTGTAGCTTCCAAATAACTTTAGCTGGATCTTTTTTGATATTAATAATTTTATAATTATTAACACCATCATTCACAATATCATCAATTTTAGGTTCAACTGACAGTTCATTTTGCAAAACAGTAATCTTAACATCAGTAGGCTTAACACTAGTGTCGTTTAATTCTTCTAAAGCATAATCACCAACAACGCCTCGAGTAGCTATGTTAGTAACAACTTCACTTGTTGTATTGTCAACTGGATTAAATGTTACAGCTTTTTGGCTAAGCGTTAAAGAAGCAACTGCATCTGATAATTTCTCATCAAACGCTTTACCTATCTTTGCTTGCAATTCAGCTTGTAAACCCATGTTAACCTCTAACTAGAAAAACTGAGCTACCGATTTTAGTACAAATCGATTGAAGAATACTCGTAACTTGTTTTGTTTTCTTTGGTTGACTTTTACTTCCAGTAAAATATTCTGTTTCAGCTTCGACTGAGTCAGCTTTAACGCGCTCTTTCTGAACAGATGGAGATGAATTAAAAATAGCACTATCTGCTATTGCTTCAGCTGCTAAAATAGCTGTCGCATATTTCAATGCATCTGGTATAACTGTTTCAGTAGCTAAATCGCATTCATAGGTTATATCAATATGATAACGTGCTTCGAGTAAAGCTTCTTCTTTATCTTCATCAGAAGCAGCGTTCCAAACTGTATTGTTTTCAAGATAGCTATCAGCTTCATTTAATGTGCAATAACTATCAGTTACTGCTATTGCTACGTCAATATCTACAGCCATATTACACCGCCAAAGGATCAACTACTTTAAAGTCGCCACTAGTCGAAGTCCACTTACCCGAAGCTAACTGAACATTTGCTTCGTATTTGTACTTACCAGCTACGTCAATAAAGCCGTTTTCAAAAATATAATAAATTTTACCGTCCGCTCCGTCAGTTTCTAACGTGCTTGTTTTAACAACACGTTCATTAACATTAGGATCAGCTAAAGTTGGTTTAATGAAAATAATTTCTTGTGCGACTGGTGTACCGAGTGGAACAGGTGTTACACCATCACATTCTGTTAGAGTTATAAGTAACTTAGTACCATAATCTCCCACATATACTTTACAATCACTCATAATTCTTCATCCGAATTAATTTTTGTTTTAACTGTTAACTTGTTATTGAGCTTTGTAACTGAAATCAAATAACTATTCATAGTCGTGTTTAAACGTTGAAAAGTATTAATAGCTATTACTGAAGAAGCAACAGTATTTATCGAAGTGTTCAGCTTAAGCGTGTTTTTAATTATTTCCATTATCTTTCCAACGTAACTTCAATTATTCTCTTCAATTTAAGTGTAACATCCATTACACTTTTCCAAATATTTAACGCCCAATAAGCTGGCCTCAAGCTAAACGCATATGCTTTTTTACGTAAACCAAATGTATACATTATTGTGGAGTAATATCACTAAGATCAGCATTAGTATCAAATACTTTCTTAGGAGTTACTTTATCAGTATCATAAATTGTTAATGTATCATTTACTGCGTCGTGTTTACGCCTATTATAATGAGCTTCATGTACCTCTTGTATCAAAGCTTCTTGCTCAGGCGGTAAATTAGCATTGCTGTCTAAAATACGCTGGCCACCAGCTGAGTTACTCGGAACAACAGTTATTCCATTAGATATCAAAACGTCAGCGATGTTGTTATTAGAACCAACTAAATCAACTCGAGTTGCTGGTGCATTAAATTGAACTTGATAACCATTAACAATTTTATCAAAACCAAAATAATCAGCACCAGCAAAGTCGATTTGAGGATTAACGTGCTCTAATATTTGTTCAGCCCATAGCCCATCCACAGGTGAAGCCTCCAATCTTCTGATCTCGGTTAAGAAATCAATCATAGATAACCTGTAGCGTGTTCCCGATACCAGCGTCAAATCTGACACCGGTATGGAAATTATTTTTGCCAACCAGTCTACGGTGTAGGACATAGTTATTAAGTCTGATCTTCAAGAACCACTGTTACAGAAGTACTGTTAGAACCGACACCATTAAATGCTATTGGCACAGGTTTATCAGGTGTATTTGAAAGATCACCATGACGTACCCAGCCAATAAAGTCACGAGTACCAGAATTAAATACAAATGTGTTACTCGCTGTCTTAGTAGTACCACCACCAGTTGCTTCTTCATACATAAATGCAACAAGGATTGGATCAGCAGCAACAATATTACTATTCAAAGTACCACCATTCAACGTACCACCAAGTGTGAACACTGTTCCTGTACGTGAGGTATATTCATAGAATGTAATAAATGTATCGCCATCATGTTGTACACCAACAAAACCAGTATCAGGCTCATCAGCATCAATAGCCGCTACCGTAATGGTAGTGTCACCAGCAGTCTCGCCGCCAGCCGCTGAATACTTGTTATAATCAGGAGCATTCAATACGGGATCTTTCTCAGCCAAGAAGACATGAGGTGTATCACCAGCAAGACCGACTTCGACATTAACTGTCAAAGTCACGTTCTGCGGTACCGTTGGAGATTCATTATCCAGAGAAGTTACAGAATCGCCGAACTCTAACTGAGCAGCATCAATACCAACACCAAACGCAGCAATCCAGGCAGAACCATAGAACTGACCAATCCAGTTTGCGCTGGTAGCAAGAGCAGCAGCGTCTTGAGTCATATCTTGAGTAGCACCACCGTTACCTGTAAGGGTATCTGTTGAAATCGGTGGAGTTCCAGACTCAAGGTGAAGAACAAGTCGTGTATTAGAGCCACCAGCTGTATTACGAACACCCATTAAAGTACCAGAACCAGATGCCCAAGTTACTTCTTCATCTTGTACCCAAGTACCAGAACCAGCGGATAAATTATCGCAATCATAAACACGAGCAGTCCACAAATCACCATCAAATCCCCAAGGGGTATTTGTCGTATTATATGCAAACATGGACTTAACGCGTTCATACAGTGATTTCTTATCTGCGTTACCTATACCAGTGTAGTTGAGAGTACCAAGGAATTCTTTACCACCATTGCCATCAACATCAATCAGATCAATACCTTGCAGTCCAGTTTCGATAGAACCCCAAGTATTAACAGTTGCTTCAAGCGTATCATTCTGAGAATCACCAAAGGTGTTAATCGCAGCAACTTTCTCACCAAGACCAAGAGTTGTTTCCCAAATTGCGTAAGAGTCACCCCAATGAGTAGCTTTTACGTTTACACGAGAACCATCAATAAATCCACTCGCACCCTCACGAGTTTTTACCAAGCAACGTAGCAGAGTGGAGCCATCAGTTTGGTTAAAGCCAGCAGATACAGCACCCCAGAATTCAGTTACAAGAGCATTGTTCTGAACAATCTGTAGGGTAGTAGCAGTATTGTTAACCGATCCAAGTACAATCAAACCAGAATAGCGTTCTGTGTTACCAGACCCATCTTTCTGCTCAACTGAACCACCAAACAAACCACGAGCAGCGAGATCATCGATGTTATATCTAACACTATAATCAGTTGTATGGTCTAACAAAGTGATAATTGTACCCAAGGCTTCTGAAGTAGCTGGGTTTGGCTTTGCCAAGTTAACCAGATCATCAGCTTCAGTATTAAAATCCCATACCTTATGCTGTAAAGCCAAGTTAAGCCAAGCGACATGAAAAGTATGTGTTGAGCCGGTGCGTCGAATATCTCCGCCAGCAGAAATACTGTACTCCGACAAAAATGCATTAATCGCTGTTGTACGATCAGCATCTACGTCATAAATAGCCATAAATTAATCTCCTAAGTTATCGGCTCTAATCTTACTGTTACTGAAAAACCTGAGCTAGTATACTGCCCAGATATATCTTTTGGCACGTAATCAGTTCCCGACAAACTCATTTCTCTTGCCCAGCCTTCGACGTCAGTATCGGCGTCATAGCTAATTTGTTCACTTGCAATACCGTTTACATCGCAAGCTTTGTTAAGTAATACAGCTTTATTTGAAGATTTCACCAATTGAACTCTACAATTTGTTCCTATTGGATTACCTGTAACATCATCTAAAACTGTTACACTTAATGTAATTTGACCTGTAACAACAGTAGTAGTTGCGCCAACGCCATTTCTCACTGATGGAGAAGCACCATTGGTAATATTAATTGTTATTGCTTTACCAGAATTGTTGTATATAGCTGCGTCAGTTGGACCACTATTTGCTACTAAATTCGAACCAGTTGTCGCATTATACCCAGTATAAGAATGTCCAGTCAAAGTAATTGTAGAAGGAGTATTACTTCCTAATTCAATAACATGACTATTTGTACCACCCATAATAGCGGTAAGATTGTCAAGCTCACCATTTGGATCAGCATTTGTATTCCAAAGTAAAGCTGATGATGCAGTGCAACCTTCTATATAAGTTCCTGCGATATCTGCGCCAGCGACAGTGCAAAGACCGGAATCTTTAATGGTCATTGCACCGCTACATGCTGACGTAAGTAAGAACGAAGCAAAGTTAGTAAATGGTGCACCAACATTTGCTACACCAGATGTTCCAAATACTTCTAATGTTGGTCTAGTATCAGTAGTTGTTGTGTTACCACGACCAACATAACTATTACCAGCTAAAGAAATATCAGTTGTTGCATTACCTAAGTCTAACTCTAAGCCAGAAAAACCAGCAGCAGCCATATTATCAGGAAATACAACAGTTTGACCAGCGTCGACAAAAACCGTAGCAGACGCAGTTCTAACTCCACTCGCTGAAGTTGCGCCAATAATTAACTTACCTAGTACGTTAAGTACACCTTCGTTTGTTGTTACGTAACCAAAGCGACCGTTTGTTGAATCGCCTTCATCATTATCAACAAAATCTTGGAATACACCATCAGCATCAGCGCCATCACCACCAGTAAGATATAAGCCATAACCTATATCGATAGCATCCATTACTAAGTTTTCAGCTTTAGATGTGCTACATTCGCAATAAATGCCAAAGTAATCTAAAACATTGTTAGACCCTACAATCATGCCACCAACAGCAGAATCTTCATAGCCAGCACTGGGATCAATGGCTAAAATTAAGAATCCACCTTTTGGGGGATACAGCTTAGTTGTATTGTTCGCTATAATATACTGCCAGTATACACCAGCTGCTGTACCCAATCTAAGTTCTAAATTTGTAACACCACCATAGTTGGTTACTGCGCATTTAACAAGCCACGTCTTGCGACCTGTTACTGTCATGTCGCGTTGAGCACCAGTATCAGAAAAAAATCCATGCGCTGTAACTTTACGAGATATAGCCGCGTCATTCTGATAATATACATCAGTTTCAATACCTTCACCAGCACCACCACCAATACCTCCAGTATTAACAGTTGTGTCCATCGGATCAGCGCGAAGGTTATCAGCGGCTACAGCTACAGCTGTCATTACGGATTATCTCCAGTTGATTCACGTGATTTAAGGATAGTCATCGTTTCTTTACGAGGATGAATATGCTTAATTGACGTAATTTTAAAAAATTCAGCGCTAGAGGCTTCAGATATGCGTTGAATGGCTTCCTCTTCAGATTCACAATCGTTAATCCAAACAGAAATATCACACAAAACTGTGCCGTCTAGGCGCCAAACTTTTTGCATTAGTCAGTTTTCCTACCAAATGCTGTTACTGTAAAACCAGTAAGATCAGCTGTACCAGTATTATCAACTGTTAAAACAACACGAAATTTATCCCCCAGTGTCCCAGGGTTAAAACTTTGAGCAGCAATAGCAGTATCACCAACATACATTAAATTTTCTGAACCATTAAAATCAGGAACATTAGGTCCTAAAATAATGATCCGCTTTGTCGGCGTTTCAGAACTTTTGATATGGCGAAATTGATAAGCAACAGGGTACCAATGAGTGCCAGTTTGCTGTTCGATAATAGCAGATAGTTTATAATCAGCTGGAGCATCTTTACCATCAGGTGCTAATGCTTCATATTCAATAATGAGTTCAAGACCATTCAACCCATTGTTGTTCGATACAGTATCGCTAGTAGCAATAGTACCTTCCCAACCTTCAGGTGGAGCAGTAAAAACTTCGTTTGTCCACAAAGTAAAATCTTCAGCTGCTACGGCAATAACCGTAAACAGCATCAGAAATAAAACAACTAAAAAATTTCTCATCATCGTTCCTTTGGTAAAAAGGTTATTAACCTTTTGTTTTCATTTCAGCCAGCACACGCTTACGAACTTCAGCTTCAACAGCTTCTTCTTCACGTTTGCGAGCTAGTTCAGCTTCACGAGCCTTACGATCTTGAGCAAGACAATCGGCGAGTGAAGCTTGCTTAACAGCTGGAGTCTCTTTTTTGGCTGCTTCGGGAGCTTTACCAGCACCCTGCCCAGCTTCTGCTTTCTTACGAGCCGCTTCTTGCTCAGGAGTTAGTTTCGTTTCAGACATAATCAATCCTCAGTTAAGGAACATCCATGTTTCCATTTCGACATCCTTGTCTGATTAAAAAATATTAACCGTTGGTCTGCAGGAATGCGATACCGACATTCTTACGTTCTGCAAATACACGATCCCAGTTGGTAGCACCAGCCAATTCAGCTTCAGTTGGTGACTGACCAGCAACAGAGGCAGAAGTAAACTGGAAGCCCTGAGGATGGATGATATCAGTACGACGAGAGTACAGAATATCCTGACCACCACCATTGCCAGAATCTGGTTTACGTTCCATTTCTGAAGGCATTTCAGGAGTACCTTGACCAAATGCCAGAGCAGCAATTGAGAACAGTACAGTTGTGTAAGTAATACGGTTTGTACCGGCGACAGCTGGCATAGCATCATCAACAACTACACGATAACCTAGATAAGTAGGAATCTGGATGTCAGTGTTTGAAGGCTGGATGTATGCAATCAGATCTTGACGCTGCAGACGCTGATAAACAACAGAGTGCATAGCGATAACAGACAGAGTCTTGGCATGGTCACCCATAGTACCAGCAGCTGCGATAACTGCGTCAGCAGAAATACGCTCAGCGTCGGTGATAGCTGCTGCGTCATCAGTAGCGATAGAGTAAATCATATCACCAGCATCATTAGCAGAGTTATCAGCCAAAAGACCCATAGCAGTCTGAATACAACGACGATTAATGGCAGATGCCCAGTACTGACCAACACGATCAGTGATAGCCGCCAAAGGATCAGACAGAGCCAGTTCACGCGACAGATCCATGGTAGACCAGGATTTGTTCATCATAGCTTTACGGAAGATCTGCTTGGCACCACTAATTTTAGCAGGAGTACTAGTAACACCTGGATCATCAGATGAGTAGTTAGGCTCATCATTTGTCATACCCAGGTAGAAAGGTAGTTCACCAATTGAACCGCCGACATTAGCCATAGCGTCGATACGCTGATCGCCAATAAGAACACCTGACTGCGCAAATGCATTCAGTTCGATGGCAGCTTCTTGAACTGCCTGGTTAAAAGTTAATGGTTCATAGACATCAGCTAGTCTTACTTCAGCCATTTTATATTCCTCATATCAATAAAAAGTAAAAAGTTAATTGCTAGCACAACTAGCTGATAAATAAATTAGCTGGCAGCAGCCGCAGCTTCTTCTGCGAATTGTTGCGCTAATTGTGGATCACTCTTACGTAAACGAGCTTGTTCAGTAATATTGTAATCCTTGGAACCCTTAATAAACGGATTCACCTGTTTGCCGCCGCCACCGGCACCGCCATTTGCACCACCAGACTGACTAGCAGGCCAGTAATGTGGAGCTGTTTCCTTCAAACTATCTACAAACAACTCAGGAGTTAACTGTTTGTTACCTACTGTACGAAGGTTACCATCACTATCACGAGCTTCAAGATCACCATTATCTAGAACACTGAAAGTGCCTTTCGCACGTGCGAGGACATCATCTATAGCTGAAGGCAAAACATTTGCTTGCTCAGCTGCCGCTCGCAAATAGTTGTTAACCACTGCGTCATTGTATTTATTTTGAAGACCAGAACGTTCATTTTGCAATTCAGTGTTCTGATTTGTAAGTTCTTCGATTTTGTTTTCGAAATTCAATCGCATTTTTTCAGTACGACGATTCATAACATCATCAAATTTACCATTTGCGAGCAATTGAGCTTCTTCATTGTTCTCAAATTGCTCCATCATTTTAGTCATTGACTCAAGATCAATGCCTTCAAATTTGTCCAAATTAGTTTTAAGAACCTTCTTTTCGTCTAAAAGTTTCTGGCTATGCTTACGCAATCGACCAATCTCATCATTTTGTTCAGACATCGCTGTCTGCATTTCAGCTAGTTTAGCTTGCAATTGCTCGATAGTTTCGCCGCCGGCACCGCCGCCTTGACCAGGTTCACCCTCACTGAGGATGTGTTTCATTTTAAACATTAGTTAAATCTCCTAATTATAGTAAATAACCCTACGAAACCGCAGGATTTGGTTCAGACCCTTCAGGTAAATTCAGACTACCGTCTTTATTTGCTCCTTTTGGTCCCTTATCAAGTTTTTTAGCGTCCTGCTCAGCTTGTAGCTGTTTACGATACGTATCTTCCTTTAAACGTTCAATTTCTGCGTCAGAATCTTCACCTTCTTGAAGCATACCAGCTTTTCTGAAGTTTTCCAGAGCAGTATCAGTACTCAACAAACCTGCTTGCCATGATTGCACAAGCGCAATTTGTTCATTTGCAGTCATCTGGAAGCTAGAGAATTCGGTATTCACCTTAACTTCAGCTGATTTACTGCGTCCGAGCCATTCTGCGATCATATTAAGCAATCGTTGAAGACCAATTCCTACAGTTGCAACTACTGAAGCAACTGTCGCAGAAGACATAGATTGCTTTAGACGTATAGCTTCACCAGATTCTGCTTGTGTTGAGTCATTACCAAGCAAATTAGCTCCAAAACGAATAGCTTCGGTCTGTAGATCACGAATATATAAGCGAACATGTTCTAAAGCTGAAGTATCCGTCTTAGGATAATACGCTTTAGCTGTATGTGCTTCTAAAATAAGTGCTATACTTGAGCCAACAGCCGTCGGTATACCATCTTTGTCGACACCAGAAATAGTTAGCATAGGATTACATGACATAAATTGAGCATTTCGAAGATCTGCGATTACTTGGTAAATAGAAACTGATATATTTGATAATGGCCAAAGAGGAGCAGAATCTACATCGGCGGTAATATCCATTGTACCAACAAATACAAATGGAATATAAGTTAAAGCTTTACCTAAAACAGTAGGAATACGAGAGCGTATAAGCTTTCCATTTTCATATTCTCCAATTTCATATAGACCATCTTCATTGATAATTAAAAGTAAATGCTTTTCTTTACTACTCTGCGTTTCCCAAAAGTTTTTAGACTCAGAGTTGTCGCGAAGTAATACACTTGTGACTTCGATGTCTTCGCCTGTACCTTTTGTTTCCCAGTTAAGAACATCTTCTGGAGCGTAAGTAACAATTTTGGGCATGTTATCTGATTCATCAGGATCAGCTAAAATACCCGCACGGCCCATCGCCATAACTTCTGTATCAATTTGCAGTTCAAGTTCTCTAAGAGATTTGCCGTCTTTAGTGGCATTCTCCTCAATGTAGCTACCAGGTAGTGAATGATAAGCAGAGGGGTTACGAAGGATAAGGCCAATAATGCCTCTTAACGTGGCATCAGCGAGTTCGGGGAAGCGTGCACGCGATTTGTATGCTGCGTATGGTTGATTGGTATGGTAATTTGGATTATCTTGTGTTATAGAACCTTGTGTACTTGTTGCGAGTGCTTCAGCTTTAAGCATCGCAGAAGGCATAGGTAAATATTTCTCGTTAGCCTTTTTGATAGCAGCTTCACCAGCTAAGGAATCACGAACAGTAGTCCATTTGAAGCTATGGCGTGAATATTCGCTATTAATCGCTTCAGCTATATTAAATTCTTCAGGCAAAACAGCCATTACATTGCTACCATAGTCAAATAAGCTTTTCTGTTAACAAGAGGCATCAAATAACAAATAGGATAACCACCTGCATCATTAATATGGTCAAGACCAGAAGCTTTATCGGGGCGCCCCGACACATCGTAAATTTGTTGTTCCAAAGCTTCAGTAAATTCAGGGCATTCGTTAGTATTGACAAACAGCGTCCCATTCTCGAATGCTCCATTTAACGTCGCAACCCTGTCCTTAACTAATGGATTTGTCGACGTAGTCTTAACAATAAACTTCGCATCGCGTAATAAGGAATGATCGGAAACACCTGTACCAGTACTATGCTCGCTTTTACCAGTATTATCTGGATAAACCGTAATCTTATGACCTTCAAAGGCATTCTTAAGAGCCTCGATAGTGTCTGGTGTGTCTCGCAAATCTTTAAACTCCTTAGCTGCGATGTACGCTTTCTTTCCGTCAACCACTCTTTCAATATAAACAACAGTCGCCTGATGATTAACGTTAAAATCCATACCGACAAATAATGGTTCTTTATAGTTCTCGGTAGATATTATGGTCTCGTCAGAATGATTTACCGATCTGTCAAAAGCATAATAAACAGCACCACTAGTAAGATTAACAAATTCGCCATTAAGGTAAGCTTCAATGAGATTCGCCGGATAGGTGTCTCGCAGAGACTGGACAAAATCCGACGGTATGTACGGATTATCCATTGTTTTAGCTCGTACGATGCCATATTGAGGTCCACCTTGTTTAACCCAGCGTTTATAACAAAATTTATAACCCTCTGGTGTACTAAAGGCCCATACTCGGTTGGTTACCATTTGATTACGACTATCAAAGATAACCTGTCGAGTACGGCCTAAAGTCTTATTCCAAGCTTCTTCCATTCTATTCAGCGTTGGAACGTCTGCTTCATCGATATAGCTCCTGGCTACTTCGAAAGCAACGATTCTTTGAGGATTATCCATTGAACGTAAAATAATCTGTGCACCATTCGCAACATGAATAATGTACTCAGATTTATTAAATACGTATTTTAATCCCCATTCATCCAGCATTTCTAGTAGTGCTGGTACGTTGTTTAGTCTTAACAAATCGTATGATGGCGCCAAGACTAATATTTTAATCCCTGGATACTGCGCAATATCGGACATAACACATAAATGCAGTGTATGGCTTTTGCCAGACGCATATCCCGCGATCAGAAGCATAAACTTCTTATTCGCTTTAAGCATTGCGGCTTGATGCCTAAGAGCAGTTACTCTCCGTACGTTACTATTAGCAACTCTGCGTATCCGTTTATTCGCTTTCCTTAGTCGAGGGACCGGATTAGTTGTTTTAACAGTACGTAATGCAACTGCTTGTTCCATGTTATTCTACAAGCTCAATTTTAATAGCTTTAGGCGTACCAGAATTCGCTCCATTAACTTCACCCTTGAAGGAATCTGCGAAACGAGTTAAATAAGCTAAAGATGCTTGAGTACCAATTCCACCCTTTGCAATTTTCATGTTATCAAAGAGAGATTGAACCGCTTCCTGTTTGGCTTTCATGCGACCACGAATATAAGTTATCTCAAAGAAGAATTCGTCGTAGTCAGGAAGTAAGCCAATTGTTATACCGTAAAAGTTCAAAACCTCTTCCATTGAGAGGCCTTGAGCTAACGCCATAATTTCTGCGGTGTGTTCCATCGCGTTAAAGAACTGAAGTTGTTGCTGGTCCCAATTTACTGGAGGAGCTCCGCGTTGGATTATCTTCTCACGAATCAGTTCTTCTTCGTTCAGCTCGTCTGCGTCAAAATCATCTTCGGGCACGATACCTTCATTGACTTCTACTGTTTCCAAGTTGTCTTGATTGTCACTCATGTCGTTTTCGCGCTAAATAAGTCTCTAAAAGAAGATTCAGTTATTTACACTTTGCTTATTAAAATTATAGCGCGTAAGTAGAAAAAAGTACATAAAAAAATTTCTTATGAGGATAGAAAAAATTTTATATGCTATTTAACGCCTCCTTCTCCATTCCTTTGATAGTTTAAAAATTATAACAGTGAGATGAGCTATGATATTAAGTTAAGGGCTATAGGGGGGGCTATGCAGATCATGAATAGGGCGGGTGACGAAATGGGTCAATGACTGTAACACTCACATGACGGAGCTATAGGCAAAACTATTTCGCCCCATAGACCACCCCTATGACCTATAGCCATAGCTTAAACTAATAATCGATATTAAAACATTCTATTTTACAAAGACAATTATTTATGCTATAAGCACTAGTTATAAGTTAAATTTATGTTATATATAAGAAACTTTAATTGTACTTAATAAAATACTGTGTTATAATTATTATTAAGAGAGTTGAGAAAGAGAGTATAAATTATGTATAAATTAAATTAATAACATATTAAAACATTCTATTGTACAATTTAATATTATACGTTATAATATTAATAACAAGTAATGAGGTGCTATCATGATTATAAGCTAAAGCTATCATAATATACACTATACTATATTAGTGTATATTGAGATAACAATAGTGTTATCATAAAATAACTATGAAAGGTGATTATTATGTCTACTAATATTGACAATGAAGTATTAGAACTGTTGAACAGTGGTAAAAACAAAGGTCAAGTTGAAGGTTATCTTAGATTTCAACATGACTTAAGTGTGAATGATGCTAAGAAAGTTTTGGCAAGAGTTTGTGAAGAGAATGGTATTGCAAGTGCAACATCACATGCAGATCATGAAGCAACTGTGAGATACCTTAGAGAAAACTATGGTAAGGTTGAAAAGAAAATACTTATAGAAGGTATGTGTGAAACTAATGGTAAGACTTATAAGACCAACCAACATGCATATAACTATATAGCTATGATGCAAGAATGGGCTAAACAAGAAAGTGAAGCTTAAGAGCTACCATAAGGCACAAGGAAGTGCCATTAGGAGTCACTTATGTTTAAAGTAGACAAAGGTATACCTATACCTAAGAAGACTAATGACAGAGGTAGACAACTTTACCCATGGTCTAAATTAGAGATAGGGGATAGCTTTTTTGTACCACAAGATTTCAAAGAACCTCACAAGGTAAAGAAATCAGTGGCGCAAAGAAATCTTACCGATAAACCGAAACGTTACAAAGCTTACAATGAAAGTGATGGTGTAAGAGTGTGGCGTATTGAATAAGGAGTACTATCATGTACAATCCATATGATGAACTTGCCTTAATGACTATTGAGGTTGTGGAAGAAGCTCTGCATACTGTTAATGGTGTGGTCACATTTACCCATGAAGCAGTGGTTAATGCTGCGGTAGATTATGTATGCCGTATGGCCAATGTGGAACACCCAAGCCTCACACCTGGACAGATCGACCAAATGTGGCGTGAAGCTCTGAAACGTTACCATAGGAGCATTAATTAATGGCAAAGCCACTATTATATGTGTGGCTTGTGTGTTTCGCAATCATGGTTTTTTACCATGACAATACAATGCTTAGGGCATGGGCTATAATTCTTTGGTGGCTAATACCTATGATTTTCGTAATAGGGCTTGCCAACTTAATGTTGAACAATGAAATAAAAAAGTGGAAAAAAGGAGATGATGAATGAAATATAGTCTATTCCAACGACTCCCCAATGCGGTGCGTGGCATCTTTTGGGACTTGAGCTCAAAGCTTATGAGGATACAACAACCTGCGAATAAGTATGGTATCTCAGATACTATCGCAGAATGCTTCATAGCCAAAGACTTAAAGTTTATCAGTGAGCACATTGATTTGTGGCAAGGACATGGTTTCTTATCTGACAATGAAGCTACAGCTTTACGTAACTTTTACAAGATTGGAATTATGGATCTACCACTTGTATCTCGCATCGAGGCCCACTGTATACCACGAGCCTCAGGAGATGATTCTTTTAAAAAGCTACTCCAATCGTTAGAGACTACGTTTGGGGGCACGGTATGGAACTCAGGTGGCAACATTTACCTTTGGTCTATTCCTGCGGGTTCCGATCATACCATAACTGTTGGAGATGAAGGTTTTGTAGTATATAAATGGGGAAACGAGGTACCCATTGAAGACCGCATCTATCTTAGCTCAGACCGTTATACTATAGTGTATGACAAGGACTTTACATGAATAATGATACAGTGTTTTCAGTACTTGAACCAATAAATGACTACATGCTCGAAACTTATGGCAAGGGCCTAGACTTCGAACAGATCAAAGTGGTAATGATTATTGGTGAGGACTTTGCTGGTATGTTAGATGACTGGGAAGCTCGTCTAGGGGTACCTTCAGAACTTATCGAAGACCTTAAGCATGTCGTAAAGTCCTAAATACCAAACCTCTAGGTCACCAGGCCTAGGGGTTCTTTTTTATTTATCATATTTTCAAAACAAAAATAAGCCTGCGGTGTGGTCAGGGGTGGTGTGGTGCTGTATACCGCCTCTACGCACACTGTAATCTGATAACTATAGATATATATATATAAATAATATATTTTTTTTTATAATATAGCTAATTGTGCACTGAGAGCTGAGCCCGTTGTGGGTCAGAGCTCTCCATAGGTCCAATGGCTTAAATAGAGACAGACCTGCTAGATAGGTGAGTAAGGAATACTTAAAAAAAAGCAACATATCCTTCTAATTGCTTTTTCGCTTGTGCGAAACCAATACGAAATATATTATATAAGTAAATTTAATCTATACATAAAAAAGTTTAATTTCCTCTTTGCTCCTTTTTACTCTATAATTATACTTAAGAGAGTTAAATTTTATTTTTAAATCGTTCACCAAACAACAGAGACATTAATATATGATAGAAGCTAAACATATTGAGTTTTTAACGAAAGGCCTTGATTTTGACTCACAGTTTGTAGGCACAGACACAGTTAAAGACATGGTTATTAATATTCTACAAGACCTTATCGACAATAATATAGATATAGGTCAAGTAAAAGAATGGTTGGATACTGACGAAGACCGCAGTTCTTTTATAGAAGATTGGATTGAGCCGGAAGTAGATCAAGGGGGAGCTATTCTGGGTATACGGTCTGCGTCTAAGATTATTAATTCACGTCTTGACATGCTATATCATTTTCAAGAACAAATAGAATATCTTAAAGATATACTACATAATGAATATAAATCAATTGATTCTCAGCAAAAAATGATAACTACGCGTAACAATGAGCTTGATCGGCGTGAGGCCAAAATATTGGCTAATAATGCTGGGGAAGAATTTCGTTTGCCTGGTTTAGAAACTAAGGTCTGCCTTGAGTGCAAAGATGAATTTCAAACTGAGCATAAGAACAAAAAATATTGTAGCTATACTTGTAGCAAACGGGCGTCCAACCGCAGACATCGTAAAAGAGTAAAAACTGAAAATTTAGGTAGGGAAATGACATAATGAAAACTAAACTTGAACTAGATGCTATTAACAATATGATGGATCGTGCAATCGAAGTAGGAATGCAAGTTGAAGTCATATATACTTTTGGCGAAAGGCGAGCTGCGGGTGATGATATTATAGAGGCCTGTCGTTGTGCTCTTCATGAATGGGATTGTTAAAATGAATGATATAGTTATTTTGTACCCTTTTACTGATATAACAATTGAAAAGTTGTTTGATGAAGTACATGGGATAAAAGCTAGTCAAATTAAGGGGCTAGGTTATAACATCTATTTACTTAAAGGTATCACGGAAGAGAATGTCGCAGATATCTTTGACAGTAAATATGAGGGGTTTATCTTAAATGCCAAATAAAGAAATAATATTGTTAACTCATGAAGATATAATTAGTAATGATCTACCGAATATTGTTGAGTTAGTTGAGTTGGCGCCTGGTTGCCTTTTGGGCCATTTAGAGTTTGGAGATGGGACCACTTGTTGGCGAGCAGTCAAAGATAGTTTCGTATCAGACTTTAAAGAAACTGCGTTTAATGATATGGCCCATTTTAAGCAAATCATGAAAGTTGTATGGAAGTGTAGGCATAGGCATAAGCAATACGCAGGACTTACTTAACGAGGTGGTAAGATGAAAATATCAATGAACAAAAAATATAGGACTAGAGATGGTCGTGATGTTGAGATTCTTAAAGTTGATGCTGGTCTTAAGGGTGATCTCGATATAATCGCTATTGTTAATGGTGACATATATACATACTACTCTGACGGAAAGTATGGCCTAGGTGGAGAGCTACCATTAGACCTCATTGAAGTCAGTCCATACGAAGACTTTGAAATCGACGAGCCTGTTATGGTTAGTGATTTTGATTGCTTGTTTTGGAATAAACGTTATTTTGCCGGAATTAATGACAGAGGAAAACCAATGGCATGGAGTAATGGAAAAACAAGCTGGTTATCTAATGGAGAGAAACGCACTTGGAGCTACTGCCGACGACCCACCGAAGAGGAATCGAAGTGAAACCCCAATACGGAATCTGTATAGAGCTTTTCGGCAGCCGTTTAGGTTGCGCGATGATGGTAACTAACCTGGTGTTGTTTGGTTTGCTGGCGTGGGTGGTGTTGTGACTTTATTTATTCTTAGCATCGCTCTACTATGGTCGATGCAGAGGCATACATGGTGGCAGTTATGAAAGTGGTTGCCAGTGAGTACAGTGAAGATGAGATTGAGGAAATATTAAAAGGAGGTGATGCTTAATGCCAGATACACACGAATATCCGTCTAGGTTGATTAAAGGTGAAGGGTGGGATGAGGAACTGTTGAAATGATAATCCAAGACGACAAAATAGTTGTTCAGTCAAACTGGGATAGCGGTTTGCATTTAGGGTTTAGTGCCGGAGTAAAAGACCCACACAATTACACACTAAAACCTCTCAGTGACGTGCTAACTAAACATCAGATTGAAACTATAGAAATGGTTATTGCCACAATAGTTAATGGGTATCTACCTGAGGTGTTGAAATGAAAGACTATATTCTAATTACACTATATAACAGGATTGGTTGTTTTAACAACAGGAGAAAGAAATATGCACAGTATTAAAGGTAAAGACGCG
>Ga0180435_10001259_pt1 | contig 26597 bp, 19 predicted proteins | sample SS_ome_3_FD_132467 | JGI IMG/M metagenome (GOLD analysis project Ga0180435, IMG submission 132467) | Hypersaline lake sediment archaeal communities from the Salton Sea, California, USA - SS_3_S_1 metaG | ecosystem: Environmental > Aquatic > Non-marine Saline and Alkaline > Hypersaline >... | reverse complement strand
GCGCAGTACGCCGGCGCCAAGGAGGCCCTGCGCCCGATCCACGACGCGCTGATGGCCGCCGCGCAGAAGCTCGGCGCCGACGTCGAGGTCGCGCCCAAGAAGACCTACGTCAGCCTGCGCCGCAGCAAGCAGTTCGCGATCGTGCAGCCGTCCACCAGGACGCGCGTCGACCTCGGCCTCAACCTGAAGGGCGTCGAGCCCGACGGCCGCCTCGAAGCCGCCGGCTCGTGGAACTCGATGTGCACGCACCGCATCCGCCTCGAGTCGAAGAAGGAGGTGGACGCCGAGGTGAAGCGCTGGTTGGAGCGGGCCTACGAGGGGGCGTGAGCGAGCGCCGCCCGTAACTCGAGCAGCGACCGGACTAGGGTTCGAGCCGACGCCGTCGTGCGGTGTCGATGAAGCTTTCCGCCCTCGGCCCCGCCCCGACCATGCTCGCGTCGCGCCCTTCCGTCCTCGCCGTCGCCCTGTGCGGCGTTCTCGCCGCGGCCGGTGTCGTCGCCGCCCTCGTGTTCGCGAAAGCGGACCGTGGGCCGCGCGCGGTTCCGAGCGAAGCGCCAGCCCGCCCGGCAGACGGCGCGTCGACTGGAAGTGTGCAGGGCGAGAGCATCGCTCGCCCGAGCCTCCTGGCGAGCGCACCGGCGGACGAACGGTCGACCCGCGCCGATCTCTCGCCGCACGGATCCCGCTGGTCCGACCACTTCGTGCTCGTCGACGCGGACAGCGGCGAACCGATCGCCCATGGTGAGGTCTGGTTGATCGACCGCGGAACCGGTCGCGTCGAAGTCCGCGCCTTGGGCTCGGAGGTCGGGCACGACGACGAGCGCTATCTCCGCATCGCCGCGCTCACCGCTCCGACCCACTGCTTGCGCTTCGTGGACCTCGAGGCGCACCTCTCGCCGACGCCGGCGCGACCGATCGCGGTCGAGGTCGGTCGCGCGACGACGGCACGCATCGAGGTCGATCCGATCGACGAGGACTTCGTTCCCGCGTTCTCTCCGCGCGTGTGGCTCGAAGGCATCGAGGAACCCGAGTGGCGCGGTCCCGTCGGGCGCATGCGCGGCATGTTCCACGCGGGAGCGAACGGCGCCGAAGCTGCGAGCGACGCCGAGGCTCCCAGCGATCCCGAGGCCGTCCAGCGCCGGATCGACTGGTTCCGCGCCGACGAGATCGCCATCGATCACCGCGCACTCGTCGATCCCGAGGAACCGTTCGACCCGGGAGCAGCGGCGACCTGGAGCCACACGTTCGGCGCGAGCGACGCGAATCGCAGGCTCTTCGAGATCCACAAGCTCCCGAGCGGAGCGACGCTCGTCGGCACGATCGGCCGGACCTGGCGGCCCAGGGGAGCGGTCTTCATGGCCGCTCGGGACACGAACGGGGACCTGGTTCCGGACCGCCGGCTTCCACCGCTCGTCCTCGACGACGACGGGTCGAACGTCTGGACCGTCACGAATCGCGGTGAGGCACGCGTGATCGTCGATGCTGGTGAAGGAGCCACGCAGGTCTTCACCACTCTCTATCGCGACGACCGTGGTGCGTGGCAGCAGGTCGACCGCGAGGGGTCGTCGTTCGGGGATCGGCGATGCACCTACCGCAAGCTCGTTCCCGGTTCGTACCGACTCGTCACGTCCACCGAGGTCGGCGAACGCGCACGCGCCGTCGACCTCCTGTTCGACCTCGCTCCCGACGAGCACGCCAAGTTCGACCTCGAGTCACTGGACACTGGCAGGACGCTCGCGGTGTGGCCGCGGCTGGTCATCGAGGACGCGAGCATCGACGGCCTCCCTCCCCGATTCGCCGACCGCCTCCACTGGAGGATCGACGCGCGCTGCGGCGAGTACGAGGACCTGATCTCGGGACCGTGGCTGCGAGCCGCGTCGCAGGGCGACGCACCGGTCACGATCGAGGGCCTCCCGCAGGAGGCTGGAACGGTCGCTCTCTAGCGAGGGTGGCTCGAAGAGACGACGCCGCTCGAGCTTCGGCGACGCGCGGACGGCTCGATCGACGGTGCCTTGGGCGTGGATCGGCTGACCAACGTTCGGCCGGGCGAGGTGCGAGCGTTCGGAGCGAGCGACACGAGCACCGAGGTCGCGATCGTCGTCGAGCCGTTGACGCAGGTCCGCGTTCGCGTGCACAAGCCGAGCGACGGCTCGTGCACGAACGTCCGACTCCACGGTTCGCGGCTCACCGACGGCCTGCGCGCGAACGACTACTCGAGGTGGGCGGAGGTCGACGAGGTCCCGGACACCACGCCGGACGAGGTCACCGACTTCGACGCACTCGACCTGACCGTGCGCTTCGGCGATCCGGCCCCGCCGAACGAGCCGTGGACCGTGCAGGAGTTCTTGCTCGCCTGCCCGCGGGGCGCGTGCCGATTCGTCGTGGCGGGGAAGGGGAACGACTCCCGAGGCTCCTTCTACTCGGACTTCACCGACTTCGTCGGCTCGGCCGAGGTCCTCGTCGGCCTCGAGCCGCTGGTGGTCGACCTCCATCTGCACGCGAGCACGAGGATCAGCCTGGTCCAAGAGGATCCCGAGCACGCCTTCTGGCTCGGTACACGCAAGGTTCGCGGCGCATGGTTCCGCCCTTCGGGCTGGGAATCGAACGAGCTCTGCGTGGGCGGCGAGTTCGTCGACGACGACGCCGCGTTCCTCAGCTTCGACGGCCTCCTCCCCGACACCGAGTACGACAACCTCGCCGACGGCACCACGTTCACGACGGGCGAACCCGGCAGCACGCTGACGCTCACCTACTGACAACCGCCGCCCGAACGGCCCGCCCCTCCGCGCGCCGCGCGCCCTCGAGCGCGACCGACACGACCACGGCGCCGACCACGTGCCAGACGCCGAACGGCTCGCCGAGCACGAGGTGGGCCCACAGGCTCGCGAGCAGCGGCACCGCCGTCAGCACGAGGGACGCGAAGGCGGCGGTGACGCGCGCGTGGGCCCAGTTCACGAGGACGTGACCGTTGCCCGGCCCCAACGCGAGCAGCGCGATGAAGAGCCACTGCCAGGGCTCGGCCGGCGCCACCACCGGCGCCGCGGCGAGGGCGGGCGCCACCGCGACCGCCGCCACGAGGACGGATACGGCCGTGAGCGTGACCGGGTGGACGCCGGCCTGGCGTGCGCGCTTGGCGCAGAGGAAGTAGCCGACGAACGCGAAGAGGTTGACCACGCTCAACAGGTCGCCATAGAGCGAGCGCGTCGCGTCGCCGAGGTTCGCGCCCACGACCAACCCCACGCCGAGGACCGCGAGCAGCGCCCAACCGACGAACGCACCGGAGCCGCGCTCCCCCACGACGCGTCCGGCGACGAGCGCCACGATCAGGGCCTGCAGCGCGCCGATCAGCGTCACGTGGGCGATCGCCGTGTGCGTGGCCGCTTCCATGTAGAGCCACTGGTGCGCGCCGAAGAAGAGTCCGGCGCCGAGCACCGCGCCCCACGCGGCCGGCCTGGGGGCACGCGCGACGAGCGCCCAGGTCACGAGCACCGCACCGCCGATCACGAGGCGCCAGAAGCCGAGCGTCGCGGACGGCAGCCCGACCGACTTCACGAGCACGAAGCCCCACGAGAAGAGCAGCGCCGCCGCCCCGAGCGCCGCGGCCCCGCCGGTCGCCGTGCGCGTGTCGGACTGCGTCGCGGGGGCCATCGCTCGAGGAGAGTACGCTGCGCGCGCCGCGATGCCGTTCACGATCCACCGTCACGACACGATCGACTCGACCTCGAGCGAGGCCGCGCGCCGCGTGCGTTCGGGCGAGGCGGTGCACGGCGAGGTCCACGCCGCGCGCGAACAGACCGCGGGGCGCGGACGCCAAGGGCGGGCGTGGCACGGCGCGCCGGGCGAAGGTCTGATGGCGTCGGTCGTGTGGCTGTGCGACGCGGCGCCCGGCGGCGCGGCCGTGACGATGGCGGCCGGCCTCGCCGTCCTGGAGGGCTGCCGCGACCTCGGCCTCGACGGCGCGCGCCTCGACTGGCCCAACGACCTGGTGGTGCGCGACGCCAAGCTCGCGGGGATCCTCGTCGAAGCGTTGCGCGCGCCGGACGGTCGGACCGCGCTGGTCGTCGGCGTCGGCGTCAACGCGGCGCAGCGCGCCTTTGCGCCCGAGCTCGCGACCGAGCGCGCCGTGACGAGCCTCGCGCTCGAGGGCGTGGACGCGACGCCCGACGACCTGCTCGACGCGCTCCTGCCGCGCCTCGAACGCCGGCTCACCCAGGCGGTCGACCCGCGACTCCACGAACGCCTCGCCCGCGACTTCGCCGCCGCGACGGGCCTCGTCGGCGCCGCCGTGCGCGCGCGCGTGGCCGAGCGCGACGGCGAGCACGAGCACCGCGGCGCGCTCGTGGGGCTGGACCTCGACGGCGGCGTCGAGCTGGCGCTCGCGGACGGGCATAGGCGACGGTTCGCGCTCGAGCACGTGCGCGCGCTCGACCCCGCGTGAGTCCGCCGCTCGCGCGCCGCGTCGGATCGCCGTCGACGGCCGGTGGTCAAGGCGCTCCCGCGCGCGTAGGTTGGTCCGCCTCCGCTTCCTCGCACGAGACTCCGCCATGACCCGCTCTTTCGACCGCGCCCCGCACCAGTGCCGCCCGCTCACCTTCGCGCGCGGCTTCACCAACACGCCCGGATCCGTGCTCGCCTCGTTCGGCGACACGCGCGTCCTGTGCACGGCGACCGCGATCGACGGCGTGCCCTCGTTCCTGCAGGGCAAGCGCCAGGGCTGGATGACGGCGGAGTACTCGATGCTGCCGAGCTCGGTGAGCCGCGGCCGCAAGCCGCGCGATCGCGCCGGCAAGGTCGACGGGCGTTCGGTCGAGATCCAGCGCCTGATCGGTCGCGCGCTGCGCAGCGTCGTCGACCTGTCGGTGATCGGCGAACGCACCGTGTGGGTCGACTGCGACGTGATCCAGGCCGACGGCGGAACGCGCACGGCGTCGATCAGCGGCGCGTGGGTCGCGCTCAACGACCTGTTCCGTCAGATGGACGACAAGCGCCAACTGCGCGAGTGGCCGCTCACGAGCCAGCTCGCCGCCGTCTCGGTCGGCTATGTGGACGGCAAGGTGCTGTGCGACCTCGACTACGACGAGGACAGCGCGGCCGGCGTCGACATGAACCTGATCAAGAACAGCGACGGCGAGTACGTCGAGGTCGGCGGCGGCGGCGAAGGCATGACCTTTTCGCGCGACGTGCTCGAGGAACTGCTCGCGGTGGGCGACGAGGGCCTGGCGCAGATCTTCGAGGCGCAGAAGGCGGCGCTGGCGATCTGAGCGGTCAGTACGGTGCCGTCAGTTCGGTGCCGTCAGTACGGTGCCGCGCACGATGTTGCTCCCCGAGGAACAACATCGTGCGCGGCACCGTACTGACCGCTATTCCCGGCCCAGCGCGTCCAGGTCGTAGGTCTCGATCAGCCACGCGGCCACGGCCTGCGCCTCGGCCTCGTTGCCGTCCGCGTCCCAGTGGTAGTCGTAGGGCAGGTACGGCACCCGACCCAACTCCTCGGCCGCGGCTTCGAGCGCGGGGCGCACGGACATCACGGGGATGCCGCGATCGGCGATCGTCTCGAGCGCGCGCTGGTCGTAGGTCCGGCTGACGTGGCGGCGCGCGGCGTCGTCGTCACCGACCGCGGGCGCGAACGGGATCACGACCGCGGCCGGCTTCGCACCCAGCTGCTGCTCGAGCAGCCCGAACTGATACATCCACGCGTCGAGCGAGACGAAGGCGTCGTCGACCGTCTCGCGGCTCCAGCGGCCGAGCCCGTCCTTGCCGAGCGTGTGGTGCTCGTTGCGCCACAGCCACCAGGCGCAGATCGCGCTGTGCCGCGTGAAGTTCTTGATGCGCCACTTCCACGCCGGCCAGCCCGTGAACGCGTTGCGCGTCTCGAAGGTCTCCGGTCCGCCCTCGGTCAGCCGTCGGTTCAGCTCCTCGACCGGCGGCTGGTCGATGTCGTTGAAGAACCAGAAGAGCACGACCAGGTCCGGGTCGAGCGTCGCGCCGTGCTCGAGCAGGACGCCGATCTCCTGGTTCGTCGAGTAGGCCGCGTGCCCGGTGTTGATCACCGTGACCGGCCGATCGAGGCGCGCTTCGAGCTCGCGTTCGAGGAAGGCCGGCAGCGTGTGCTCGTCGTCGACGCCGATGCCGAAGGTCATCGAGTCGCCGAGCGCGACGACGCGCAGTTCGTCGGGCTGGCGTGGCGCGACCTCGGGGCCGCGGAAGCCGAGCGAGTTGATCGTCGCCAGCTCCGAGTAGGTGTAGAAGTCGCGGTCGGGCACGAGCTGCCAGCCGCGGAAGCGGTTGGCCTCGACGAGCTGGAGCGGAAGCCTCTGCGCGACCGGGTTGCCGTGGCGGACGCGGACGCCGATCTCGATCGCGAGGAGCGGCAGGCCGAAGCCGACGAGGAGCGCGACGAGACGCTGGCGGCGTCGGCGTCGTCGGCGGGCGCGGTGGGCGTCGTCGGGGCCGTTGGGGGTGGCGTCGGGGGCCGTCACGGTCGAATCGTACCGCGAGGGTCCAAGGGAAGAAGGATCACAGAGCGGCGCCCTACGGGCGCCTACACAGAGGCGGCCGCTTCGCGGCCTTCGCACAGAGGGCACAGAGGGCGGCCTTCGGCCGCCGGGAAGGCGCGCGCTGCGCGCGCGCCGGCGATCGCTGGGGCGTTGCGACCCGTGGCGACGCTGCGATTCGCGTCGCCTCCTCTCCGCGGAGCCCGAAGGGCTCCGCTCTTCGTGGAGCGCGAAGCGCTCCACCTCGGTGTCCTCTGTGCTGAAGGCCGCGAAGCGGCCGCCTCTGTGCAGGCGCCCGAAGGGCGCCCCCTGTGCTCCCCCAACGAGACCCTCGCCTCCATCGCCCCAACGCTACCCTCGCCCCATGCCCACCCCCATCTCCCTCGTCGTCGCCTCCGGCAACCCGAAGAAGCTCGCGGAGATCCGCGCGCTGCTCGAACCGCTCGGCATCCGCACCCTTGCCCCGGCCGAGGTTGGCGGCCTTCCCGGGGTGGACGAGGACGCGCCCGACTTCGCCGGCAACGCGGCGAAGAAGGCGACGAGCGGCGCGGCCCACTGCGGCCACCTGTGCCTCGCCGACGACTCCGGCCTCACCGTCGTCGCCCTCGACGGCGCGCCGGGGGTGCACTCCGCGCGCTTCGCCGGGCGCCACGGCGACGACGCGGCGAACAACGCCCTGTTGCTCGAACGACTCGACGGCGCCCTCGACCGCCGCGCGGCGTTCGTCTGCTCCCTCGCGGTCGCCGCGCCCGACGGCCGCCTGATCGCGACGGCGAGCGGGCGGGTCGAGGGACGCATCGCCACGGCCCCGCGCGGCGACGGGGGCTTCGGCTACGACCCTGTGTTCGAACTCGACGACCCGCGCGCACCGGACCACCCGGGCACGGGCCGCACGTTCGCCGAGATCGGCGCCGAGGCGAAGGGCGCGGTCAGCCACCGCGGGCGGGCCCTGCGCGCGCTGGTCGAAGCGCTGCCCGCCGCGCTGGAAACGGTTCGCCGGGCGCCCGAGACGAGCTGATGACCCCGCGCTCGGGGGGGCGTCGGCCCTCGGTCGCCGGTAGACTCTTCGCCCTCGATCCGAGCCCGCACGGGCCTCGGTGAACCGCCCGGAGCACTCGAACGTGGAACCCCGCTTCATCCGCAACTTCTCGATCATCGCGCACATCGACCACGGCAAGTCGACGCTCGCGGATCGCATCCTCGAGGTCACCGGCGCGGTCCAGAAGCGCGAGATGAAGCAGCAGCTCCTGGACGACATGGACCTGGAGCGCGAGCGCGGCATCACGATCAAGGCGCGCGCCGTGACGGTCTTCTACGAGACCGGTGGCGAGCGCTACCAGATCAACCTGATCGACACGCCCGGGCACGTCGACTTCAACTACGAGGTCGAGAAGAGCCTGCAGGCGTGCGAGGGCGCGATCCTGCTCGTCGACGCGTCCCAGGGCGTCGAGGCGCAGACCGTCGCGAACTCCTACCTGGCGATCGAGGCCAACCTCGAGATCGTCACGGTCCTCAACAAGATCGACCTGCCGCACGCGCGGCCGGACGAGATCTCCGAGGAGATCGAGAACAGCCTCGGCATCGACGCGTCGGACGCGCTGGCCATCTCGGCCAAGACGGGCGTCGGCGTGCCGGCGGTCCTCGATCGCATCGTCGAGCGCATCCCGCCGCCCTCCGGCGATCCGAGCGCGCCGTTGCGCGCGCTGATCTTCGACGCGGTGTACGACGAGTACCGCGGGATCATCGTCTACATGCGCGTGGTCGACGGGACGATCGAGGAAGGGCAGACGATCGAGATGCTCGGCACGGGCAAGAAGTACGACGCCGTCGAGATCGGCCGCTTCAGCCCGAAGATGACGCGCACGAAGAAGCTGTCGGCGGGCGAGGTCGGCTACTTCATCTCGAACATCAAGCTGCTCGGCGACGTGCGCGTGGGCGACACGATGTCCCACGCGTCGCGCGAGAAGCCGCCGATGCTGCCCGGCTACCGCCCGGCGCAGCACATGGTCTACGCCGACTTCTACCCGACCAACAACGGCGACTTCGAGAACCTGCGCGAGGCGCTCGAGACGCTCGTGCTGTCCGACAGTTCGCTCGACTTCCAGCCGGTGACCTCGGACGCGCTCGGCTTCGGCTTCCGCTGCGGCTTCCTCGGCCTGTTGCACATGGAGATCGTGCAGCAGCGCCTCGAGCGCGAGCACGACCTCGACCTGATCCAGACGGCGCCGACGGTCACCTACAAGATCGTCATGGCCGACGGCGAGGAGCGCGAGATCCACTCGCCCGGCCAGCTCCCGGCGCCGGACAAGTTCGAGAAGATCCTCGAGCCGATCGCGCGCGTCACGATCATGGTCCCGACCGAGTTCATCGGCGCGGTGATGCAGATCAGCGCCGACCACCGCGCGCTGTACATCCGCCAGGAGCACCTGTCGACGACGCGCGTCCAGCTCGAGTACGACATCCCGATGGCCGAGCTGATCTACGACTTCTACGACAAGCTGAAGTCGGGCACGCGCGGGTTCGGGACGATGAACTACGAGCTGCGCGAGTTCCGCGCGGACGACCTGGTGAAGCTGCGCGTGCTGGTGAACGGCACGGACGTGGACGCCCTCAGCTCGATCGTCCACTCGACCCAGGCCGACACGCGCGGCCGCTCGGCGATCAAGCGTCTGCGCAAGGAGATCCCGCGCCACATGTTCGAGATCCCGATCCAGGCCGCGGTCGGGGGCAAGATCATCGCGCGCGAGACCATCCGCGCCATGCGCAAGGACGTCACCGCCAAGTGCTACGGCGGCGACATCACGCGCAAGCGCAAGCTGCTCGAGAAGCAGAAGAAGGGCAAGCGCCGCATGCGCGCGGTCGGCAACGTCGACATCCCGCAGAAGGCCTTCCTCGCGGTGCTGGGCGGCGACGAGTAGAGTCACCGCGCGTCCGCGCCCCAGCCCCTCCCCCTCGATGACGCGCCCACGGCGCGCCGACGACGACGCTCCATGACGAACGACCTCGCCGCCCGCAAGACCCACTGGCGCGACAACGTCGAGGCGGTCGGCGCCGCGATCGTGCTGGCGCTCCTGCTCAAGGCCTTCGCGCTCGAGGCCTACAAGATCCCGACGGGGTCGATGCAGCCGACGCTGATGGGGATGAGCACGCCGACCTTCAGCGTGTCGGACCGCATCGTCGTGGACAAGTACACCTACACGGTGCGCGACCCCGAGCGCTTCGAGGTCGCGGTGTTCCGCTACCCGCTCGACCGCGCGAAGAACTTCGTCAAGCGCATCGTCGGGATGCCGAACGAGGACCTGCGCATCGCCAACGGCGACGTGTGGCGGCGCGCCGACGCGAGCGAGCCGTGGAGCATCGTGCGCCGGCCTGACGCGGTACAGGAAGAGCACTGGAAGGACCTCGCCGACCCGTGGGTCGTCGAAGCCGGTGACCTGGTCAACGACGGGACGGCGCTCGTCGCCAAGGGCTCGGGCATCTTCCGCTTCGGGCGCCGCGACGAGCCGATCATGGATCGCTTCTTCGACGGCTACCCGAGCGCCGTGCGCAAGAAGCTGCCCGGCGGACCCGACGACCCGGTGCAGCCGGCGCAGATCCGCGACCGCTTCAAGGTCGGCGACCTGCGCGTGTCCGGCGACGCCGTCGCGAGCGCGGAGACGATCGCGCTCGACCTGGTCCTGACGGAAGGGCCGCGCACCTACCGCTTCCGCCTGCCCGGCCCAGCGTCGAAGACGCTCGACCGCCCCGTGATCGAGGTCGAGACCGACAGCGCGCGCGGCATCCCGGGCGATGCGCAGGTCGTGGCGACGCCGAACCGCCGAGCCGACGCGGCGTGGACGCTCCCGGCCGGTCGCCCCGTTCGCGTGACCGCGCAGAACCTCGACGACCGCTTGCGCCTCGAGATCGAGGGCGGGCCGACGCTCGAGCTCGACGTACCGCCGGTCACCAGCCAGGACGCGCGCATCCGCGTCGCCTTCACCGGACCGGGTCGCCTCGAGGAACCGCGCGTCTGGCGCGACGTGTACTACACGGCGCGCGGGCGCTCGGAGTGGACGATCCCCGACGACTGCTACGTGATGCTGGGCGATAACACCCAGGACTCGAGCGACAGCCGCGAGTGGGAGTTCGACCGCTTCGAGGTCGAGGAAGGCGGCGAGGTCGCGGTCGTGCGCGGCAACCGCCGCAAGGACGAGAACCCGATCCAGGTCGGCGGGCGGGACCAGCTCTACTTCGTCGACGAGTACGGCCAGCGCCACTGGCTCGACACCTCGGGCGGCGAGCCGGCCGACGGCTTCGTCGCCGCGACCAAGCTGCCGCCCGAGCCCGCGTCGTTCGTGCAGCGCGACCTGATCACCGGCCGCGCGATCGCGGTCTTCTGGCCGATCAAGATCCCCGAGCCGGTGCGGCTCAAGTGGGTGCACTGACGCGCGCGCGCCCCGTTCGCCGGGGCGCTCAGCGCGAGCGGCGCGCCCCCATCGGCCAGTACCGCGTGAACTCGAGCTCCGATCGGAGCACGAAGACGGCCGCATCGAACGCTTGGAGCGGGTCCTCGCCCACGTCGCCCCCGGCCCGCCGGAGTCCTTCGGCGTCGACGCCGTCGATCCACAGCCGATCGCTCTCCGCCCGCGCGGACGCGCGAACGAGGAGCGACTCGATGGCGGTCGGCGGCCTCCCCTCGAGCAGGTACGCGACTCTGGCCCGCGCGTAACCTCCGGCCCGCCCACGCCGGAAGCGCGCGACGAGGTCGTTGTAGGTATCCGCCGAAGTCATCCGCGGAAGGTCGCCTACGCGATCGTCGATGGCGCTGATGGCATCGAAACGCACGCCGAGACCGCGCACGAGCAGCGTCCGCACGCGGCCGCGCGTCGGTTCGAACACGTGCTGCAGATGGGCCGCGTCGCGCCACGGCTGGCCGTCCGCGGGAGGCGTCGTGTGCGCGTGGTAGCTCCCGCCCTTGAACACGGCCAAGCCGTCGCCATCGAAGTGCTCGGCGCCGAATTCGGTGATCGCGCGCACGATGGCCTCCTGCCGTCGCGCGGTACGCGCAGTCGGATCGTCGGGGAGCCCGAAGGTCGTCGCGCAACTCGTGAGAACCCGATCGACGAACTGCGGCGTCAGGTGGGACAGCTCGGCGCTCGCCTCCGGACTCGCGGACAGGACCTCGCGAACGCGATCGATGAACCGCTCGCGCGCTTCCCCGCCGGCGAGTGCCTCGGTCACGCTCCCGTGGGTCACCTCCATGCGCCGCCACAGCGAGTTCAACGGCGCATGGCCGAACCACTCGAGGTCGTAACAGTGAACGCGGACGCGCGCGTCCTCGTGCGCCACGTTGTGCCGCCTCACAGCCGCGAGCAACCGCTCGAGACTGGGATGCTTCACGAACGGATCGACTTCGAAGGCGAAGAACAGCGCTGCTGCGTCGTCGTCCGCGATCCGCACGTAGTGGTCGAACGCCGCCGAGCACGCGAAGGGAAGCTCGAGGAACAGCGCGTCGACGCGCCCGTCGGCGAGCAACGCTTCGAACGCGGTCGCGAACGCCGCCTCCACCCCCACGTTCCAGTGCGTCTCGCCGACGAACAGAACGCGCGCTTCGGCGGTCAGCGCACGCACGCGCTCGACCAACAGCGCGTCGGTGCACACGCGCGCGTCGAGCGCGCCGTCGTGGGGTGCGTACGACGCCAACTCGTCCGCCGTCGGCAGCACCGGGAGGAACGGCACCACCTCGAGCTCGAGGCCCGCCTCCGTGTACCGCCCGCCGAACCGGCGCGCGCCGTCGATCGTCGCGGTGAACGCTTCGCGTCCGGTCGGGATCGTGAACACGTCGGCGAACCCGTCGAGCGACAGGCCCGTGAACACCACGTGCGTCCCGTCCTCCGACTGCACGAACGCGCCGGTGCGCGGCGCTTCGAAACGACGACCGCCGATCGTGAACGCGTCGTCCTCGACCTGCTCGAACGGCGGCACGAGCCACGCGGTGCGCTCGAAGGCGGCGAGCGGACCGATGTGCACCACGCCGCCCGCCGGCCTGGCGTCCAGCTCGGCCTCGAGCACGAGCGGCCCGGTGAGCATCCCGCGCTCCGTGTAGAAGGCGTGCATGTCGCGCGCGAGCTGCGCGTAGCGCGCCTCGTCGTCGGCGTCCTCGAGCACGCCGCGGATCCAGGTCCAGCCCGCGTCCTGGGTGCGCGCGGTCGGCGCGAGGACGGCGAGGCTCGAGAGCACGCCGAGCGCGATCGCGGCGGCGCGGCGGGGACGGCCAGGTCGGAGGGTCCGGGGTCGGGAGGGCATGGCGCGCGGTCGGGGTCCTGGAGGAACGGCGCCGGCGGGTCGAGCGGGTCGCCGCCCGTGGCCGGGCCCTCCCAGTGGAACCCGCTCCTACGCCGCGCGCGAGTGGCTCCTGGGCGCCCGCCGAGGCGCACGCACTGCCGATCAGCGAGCCGATCACTCGGGCCGATGACCGGGCCGATCGCCGTTCTTCGTGCAAACGCCGGTCAGCCGACTCCCAAGCGGGATCCAAGTGCCTAGACGCGAGGAGATCCACGCCGTCCAGGGGCGCTCGCTCTCCACTTTTCCACAGGAGGCGTGGAGAGCGGGGCGGCCGGCCCCTCCCGTTCCCCTCCTGGGCCCCGTCGCGCGGCCCCGCGCGCGACCGGCGCCACCCACGAGGCCGCAAACGAAATAGAGGCAAGCACTTACGGCGCACACCGTCGAACGACGCCCAGTGGCCCCGCGTCCCGTTTCCGCAGGTCCGGCGCGAGGCCGCTGTCAAGGCCGGATGAAGTCTCCACATCCGCGCGACTTCCCCACGAGTTCTCCACAACGCTCCCCACGGTCGCACCCGTCCGCCGCCGCCCCTCCTCTCGACGGGTCCGGCGCGGGACCGGCGACCCTGCACCGCGGGAGCCCGGTCCGGGCGCCGCTATCCTCGCCGCGATGCCCAGCCCGACGACCGGCTCCGACCCCGCCCCCGGCCCCGCCTCCCACCCCGCCGGCGCCGAACCGTCCGCGGCGGCGACCCCGGGCGCGCCGGGCGCCGACGGCGAGCTGCTCCTGGAGGCGCGCGGCCTGGTGAAGAGCTACCGCGGCCGCCGGGTCGTCGACGGCGTCTCGTTCGGCGTGCGCCCGGGCGAGATCGTCGGCCTTCTGGGCCCCAACGGCGCCGGCAAGACCACCAGCTTCCGCATGGTCGTCGGCCTCGTGCGCCCCGACGGCGGTCAGGTCTTCCTGCGCGGCACCGACTGCGCGCGGATGCCGATGTTCAAGCGCGCGCGGCTCGGCATGGGCTACCTGCCCCAGGAGTCGAGCATCTTCCGGCGCCTCGGCGTGCGCGACAACATCCTCGCGGTGCTCGAGAGCCTGCCGTTGTCGCGCCAGGAGCGGAACGCGCGGGCGGACGAGATCCTGACCGAGATGGACCTGTTGCGCCTCTCGAAGAGCACCGCGGACACCCTGTCGGGCGGCGAGCGGCGGCGCCTCGAGATCAGCCGCGCGCTGGCGCTCGATCCGGCGATCCTGCTGCTCGACGAGCCCTTCGCCGGCGTCGACCCGATCGCCGTCGAGGAGATCCAGCGCCTCGTCGAGGGCCTGCGCGAGCGCGGCATCGGCGTGCTCATCACCGACCACAACGTGCGCGAGACGCTGCACTCCACCGACCGCGCCTACATCATCCACCAGGGGCACATCCTGCGCGAGGGCACCGCGGAGGAGCTGGTGAGCGACCCGAAGGTGCGCGAGGTCTACCTGGGCCAGGCCTTCGAGGTCTGAGGCCGGCGCGGGACAGGCCGCGACCCGCTCCCTGAGACGCTGCGTCGCCGCGACCCCGTGAGGCGGGGACCCTGCGACGCGGCGACACTGCGACGCGGCGACCCTGGCACCCGGGGCGGCGGCCGGGCGCCTTCCGCGCCGCGCGGCTTGAGGCTCGGGGGGCGCGAAACCTATCCTGCTCCGCCCCAATCGCCGATTCGGGCGCTCGCGCGCCCCGTCGGACCCCACGCCCTCCTTCCCACGCCCCAACCTCCCATGAAGATCGTCGCCTGCGTGAAGCGCGTCCCGACGACGGAAGCCGAACCCGTCGTGTCCGGTGACGGCACCACCCTCGACCAGAGCGCGATGCAGTACATGCTCTCGTTCTACGACGAGATCGCGCTCGAGAAGGCCGTCCAGATCAAGGAGGCCTCGGGCGGCGAGGTCGTCGTCGTGAGCCTCGGCCCGACCGACGGCAGCAAGGAGATGCGCGAGTGCCTCGCCAAGGGCGCCGACCGCGTCGTGCTGGCGAAGGACGACGCGTGGCACACGCGCGACGCGCGCGCGACCGCGAAGGCGCTCGCCGCGCAGATCACCGAGCAGGGCGCCGACATGGCGTTCTTCGGTCGCGTCGCCACCGACCGCGACAACGCCGCCGTCGGTCCGATGGTCGCGACCATGCTGGGCTGGGCCTGCGTCACCGACGTGGTCGAGCTCGAGGTCGCGGACGGCAAGGGCGTCGCCAAGCGCGAGAGCGAAGCGGGCATCGAGACCTACGAGTTCGCGCTGCCCGCGGTCGTCACCTGCCAGAAGGGACTCGCCGAGCCGCGCTACGCCGGGCTCAAGGGAATCATGGCGGCCAAGAAGAAGCCGCTCGACGAGGTCGACGCCGCGGTCGAGGACAACCAGGCCCAGGTCGTGAAGCTGTCGCCGCCGCCCGCGCGCCCCGAGGGCCGCATCATCGGTGAGGGCGCCGACGCCGTCGGCCCGCTGATGGAAGCGCTGCGCAACGAAGCCAAGGTGCTGTGACCGCACGGCTCTCGAACACGACCACGAACACGAGCACACCCCCATCGTCATGAGCACCATCCTCGTCCACGTCGAGCAGGTCGGCGGCGCCCCGCGCCGCGCCTCGCTCGAAGCCCTGGGCGCCGCGAGCGCCGTCTGCGACACGGTCGTCGCCACCATCACCGGTGACGGCGCCGACGCCGCTGCCGCCGCCCTCGGCGCGGCCGGCGCGAACAAGGTCGTCGTCCTCGCGGGCGCCGGCACGAGCCCCGACGCCCTGGCGGCCGACGTCGCCAAGGCCTGCACCGACCACGGCGCGACGGCCTTCGTCGTCGGCGCGACCTCGGGCGGTCGCGACATCGCGCCGCGCGTCGCCGCGCACCTGGACAGCACGCTGTTCAGCGACTGCATCGCGCTCGACAAGGACGGCGACGACCTGGTCGTGCGCCGCCCCTGGCTCGCGGGCAAGGTCCTCGCCGACATGAAGAGCGGCGGACCGGTGCTGTGCGCCACGCTGCGCCGCAACACCTTCCAGGCCGGCTCGGGCGGCGGCGACGCGGAGATCGTGCAGGCCGACGCGAACACCGACTTCAAGGCGATCCTCAAGGACGTCGCCGCGAAGGCCGGCGACAAGCTCGACGTGAGCGAAGCCCCCGTCGTCGTCTCCGGCGGTCGCGGCCTCGGCGAGGCCGAGAACTTCAACATCCTCGAGGACCTGGCCGCCGCGTTCGGCGACGCCGCCGTCGGTGCGAGCCGCGCGGTCGTCGACATGGGTTGGCGCCCGCACGCCGAGCAGGTCGGACAGACCGGCAAGACCGTGTCGCCGCAGCTCTACATCGCCGTCGGCATCTCGGGCGCGATCCAACACCTGGCCGGCATGAAGACCGCGAAGGTCATCGTCGCGATCAACAAGGATCCCGAGGCGCCGATCTTCAAGGTCGCCGACTACGGCATCGTCGGCGACGCCTTCGAGATCGTGCCCGCGCTGACCGCAGCCGTGAAGGAGGTCAAGGCGCAGGCCTGACCGACACGCCCCGATCCGAACGAACCGTCCGCGGTCCGTGCGAACGGCCGCCGCGATCCTCGATCGCGGCGGCCGTTTCGCATTCGGTGCGACGGTTTCGCGTCCGTTCGCGCCGACGGCCTCTCGCGGTTCGACCGTGCGGCCCGCGCCACTCGAAAGGCCCGTTCGATTCGAAAGGCCCGTTCGATTCGGAAGGCCGTTCGACCCAGCGAACCCGAGCGACTCAGAGAACCCGAGCGAGTTCGACGGACCCGCGCGATCCTGACGGACGCTTGACGCCGCACCGGCGCCCGCGGGCGTAGCCTTTGCGGCTTCGTTCCTGTCCTTCGCCCCGGAGCGAGCCTCGCGCTCCGGGGCCCGGCCGCACCCGACCCGCACCATGCGCCCCGCTCTTCCGCTCGCCGTCGCCCTCCTCGCCGCCGCCACGGCGCTCGCGCCGTTCGCCAGCGCCCAGGCGCCCGCGACGATCACGGCGACCTCGCGCCTCGTCGAGGCCGACGCGACCTTCGTCGACGCGGTGTTCTTCGACCCGGTGCACGACTTCGAGTCGTTCGGCAGCCTGCTCGACGGCGCGTTCGACGCCTTCGTCGACGCGGACGCGAGCAGCTTCGGTTCGTCGAGCTACTCGACGGCGGAACAGGTGAGCGACATGGACACGGCCTTCGGCGCGTTCGACGCCTACGGCGCGGCCACGGCCGGGCTCTACGTGCAGGGCGCGGGCGACAGCGCGGCGACGAGCCGCTTCGAGCTCGAGGTCGCGCTCGCCTACGACGGTCGCTTCGTGCTCGGCGGCGACCTCTCCACCACGGAGGTGTTCGGCGGGTTCTTCCCCCAGGACCGACCCGGCATCGCGACGGTCGAGGTGCGACTCGAGGACGCCGACACCGGCGTGGTGCACTTCGCGGCCTCCACCGTGTTCGGCGCGCCGGGCGCGCTGCTCGACGGTACCGTCGTCCCGCTCGCGGCCGGCGACTACCGCCTGACCGTCGCGGCCGTCGCGCTCGACGCGACGAACGGCATCGAACAGATCGACGGCTCGCAGGTGGCGGGCGTCTTCGACCTCCAGGGACGCTTCGAGGTCGACCCGCCGACGACGATGTTCGTCGAGGCGATCGACGTGCTCGCGCTCGGCGGAGGCGCGGGCCGCGGCAAGCTCACCGGCATCGCGACGGTGCGCGTCGTGAACGAAGCCGGTGAACCCGTCGTGGGCGCCACGGTCGCCGGGCGCTTCTTCGGCGACCTCGCCGGCGCCGCGCGCGCGGTCACCGACGCGAACGGTGTGGCGACCTTCGTCCGCACCACGCGCCCGCCGGTCGGCCCGCCGCGCTTCGCCTTCGAGGTGACCGGCGTCGCGCACGGAGCGCTCGCCTGGGACCCGACCGCCGACCTCGAGTCGGTCGACACGCCCTGATCGACACGCCCGGGCCGTCACTCCCGCCGCGTCGCCGTCGCGCCGACCACGATCGGTGAGACGAGACGCGCGAAGGGATCGGCGCTGCGCTCGGCCCACTCGCGCGTGAAGGCGTCGTGCTCGTCCCGCGCGAGGAAGCCACCGGCGACGAGCTCCTCCGCGTGCAACGCGAGGAAGTCGCCGACCCAGCTCCACACCGCGTCGCCCGGCGCGCCCGCGAGCACGCGCGGGTCGAAGGCGTCGAGCTCGAAACCCGTCGCGTCGAACAGCGCGGGCAGGCGCCCGGCGATCCACGGATCGCCACCCTGGGAGCGGTACAGCGCACGCACCGCGCGCACGACCGCTTCGAAGCCCGCGCTGCGCGGGAACACCGCGACGCCGTCGTGGTCGTAGTCGACGACCAGGATCCGTCCGCCCGGCGCCAGCCAGCGCGCGCAGGCCTCGAGCAGGCGCTCGGGTCGGCGCGGGAAGCTCAGCACCCAGCGCAGGACCACGGCGTCGGCCGCGCCGTCCTCGACGCCCGCCCCGACGAGGCTCGCGCGCTCGAGGTCGCCGACGATCGTGCGCACGTTCGTCCAGCCGTGCGTCGCGACGCGCGCTCGCAGGGCCGCGATCGCTTCGTCCGAACGGTCGACGCCGACGACGGTGCCGGACGGACCGACGCGCGCCACGAGGTCCGCGATCGCCGCGCCCGGACCGCACCCCGCGTCGACGACGGTGGCGCCCGGCTCGAGCGCCAGCGTGTCGAGCCAGTCGGCCATCGGGTCCGACCACACGGCGTGCTGCCGCTCGAGGCGCTCGAGCTCCGCGCGGCTCGATCCGAGCACGTACCGCGAGGCGTCCGACGCGTCCTCGCCCGGCCCGGCGCCTCGTCGGTCGTCGGTCGTCATCGCGAGCACCGGGTCACGCGCCGACCCGAGCACGGACGAAGGCCCTGCGACCTCGGGTCTCCCGCTCGCGCTCGTCCGCGGCGCGGCTCGGAGGCTCCGACATCACGCCGGGCGCTGCTGCTCACCCGGCCCATCGAGAGACAGCTCATCGAGAGGCCACTCATCGAGCGACCGGCCGGGGCCGAGGGGTGCGTGGTGGGCCATGCTGGACTCGAACCAGCAACTTCCACGCTGTGAACATGGCACTCTACCAATTGAGTTAATGGCCCGTGTTCCCGTGCGAGGGGGCGGAATCGTAGTGGCGGGCCCGCGGGGATGCAAGCGCCGGACCCCCGATCGCGACCCCGCTCGGTGACCTCGCCCGGCCGCCCCGCCGGGCGCCCGACGCTCCGGTCAGGAGCGTCCGTCCTCGCCCTCGAGCCGGCCGCTGACCACGTCGCGCAGGCGCGCCTCCGCCCGGCGCAGCAGCATCCGGGTGGCGTCCTCGGTGCGGCCGCCCATGCGCTCGCCGGCCTCGCGCAGGGACAGGCCCTGGAAGAAGACCAGCGTGATCGCCGTGCGGTGGTCGTCGGACAGCTCCTCGAGCCCCTTGCGGAGGATGTCGAACTCCTCCTCCCGCGACACCGCGCGCGTGACCGACAGGTCCTCGGCCGGCAGGTCGATGCGCCGGCGCTCGTCGCCGGTGCCGACCTCCATCCCGCGCTCGCGCGACACGTCGCGCTTGCCGGCGGAGTAGAACTCGGCCTTGTCCTTGATCTTGTTGTTGAGGATCTGGATCAGCCAGCGCAGGAGGCTCCCCTCGCCCTGGTAGCTGTACTGCCCGAAGTCGCGCGTCGCCTCGCGGAAGGTCGTCTGCGCCAGGTCGTCGGGCTCGAGCTTGCTGCGCAGCCGCGCGCCGAGGCGCCGCCGCGCCACGTCCACGAGTTGGCCGTGGTAGCGCGAGAACAGCTCGTTGAGCGCTTCCACGTCGCCCACCTTCGCGCGTCCGACGAGGTCGGCCACGTCACCCCCGACGAGCTCGTGCGGCAGCGGTTCGCGCTCCGCGTCCGAGTCCGCGTCGGAGTCCGCGTCGGAGTCCGCGCGGGCGTCGTCGGGATCGGTGGGGTCGGACATGGTTCGGGGCCGCTCGCCCACGGCGAACGGCCCCGGATCCTACGACACGAGCGGGGTGGCTCCCACGCCCGGTCGGGCTCTGGGCTCGGACCTACTCGAGGTCCGCCGAGACGGCGTTGGTGACCGCCGTGGCGACGAAGGTGGTCGAGTCGATGACCAGGGCGCAGAAGCCGAGGCGCGTGCCGGCGAGGGACGGGCTGGAGAACGGCGGCAGGACGAACGCCGACTTGGCCCGACCGTTGGCGTCGAGGACCCCGAACGGAGCGGTCAGGCCCGCGCCGCCCGTGCTGATGAGGAAGGTCGTGTACGGGTCGACGTTGATCGGGATCGAGAGCCCCGACACCGGGTCGATGGTCCCGGGCACCGTGCCGCTCGCCGTCCCGAGGAAGTAGTAGAAGTCGAAGGCGTGCGCGTCGGTGGCCCGCACGAAGTGCCGCTGCGCGCCGGGGCCGGGCAGGAGGACGGCGTTCGCGTCGTGGTACAGCGTGCCGAGCGTGAACTCGTACACCTCACCGGACATGCCCAGCAGTCCGGGGGGGCCGCCGGCGGGGACGCCGGCGAGCAGCGTGTCGCCGTCGGTCGCGAGGGAAGCGCCGAGACCCACGGTCACCGACGGCGTCGCCGGCAGGTTCGAGGGCTCGAGGCGAACGGCCGGCCGGAAGGTCCCCGCCGTGGTCTCCTCGAACACGTGCAGCGCGCCGGGCGAGCTGTAGTGGCCGACGACCACGGACGCCTCACCGGCCGCCACGCTCGCGAGCGACGGGAAGAAGCCGACGCTCGGATCGTTCGGGACGCGCAACACGTCGACGGGGAGCCAGTTCGTCCCCGTGGCGTCGCGGTCGAACACGTGCGCGGCGCCGTTCAGCGCGCCGGCCTGGTTGTCGCTGGCCGCGCCGACGACGAGGCGCTCGCCCTGCGCCGCCATCGCGGTGCCGAAGTCGTGATTGATGCCCGGCGAGGTCGATGTGATCACCTGGGTCTGGACCCAGCTGCCCGCGCTCTGCTCCTTGAACGCGTGGACCGAACCGGCGCCGATGACCGCGCCCACGTCGCGGTTCGGGGCGCTGGCGAGCACGCGGTCGTCGACCAACTCGACCCGGTAGCCGAAGAGCTCGGTGGGCGCGGCTCCGGCGAGGTCGATCGCCGCGCTCGGCGACCAGACGCCGGAGACGGGATCGCGGTCGAAGACGTGGACCTCGCCGCGGCTCGAGTTCGCGCCGGGGGCGCCGATGATCGCCCGATTACCGTCCAGGGCGATCGCTGCGCCGAAGCGGTCCGCCAAGGCGGGGATCGGCGCACCGAACACGCTGGTGACGGTCCAGGTGCCGGCGAGGCGCTCGACGACGTAGACCTTGCCGGCGTCGAACTGCGTGCCGGGCTCACCGATGATCGCCGTGTCGCCGTCCAGAGCCAGCGCAGCGCCGAAGCCGAGGTTCGCGCCGGGCGTGGACGAAGTGAACACGCCCTCCTCGAGCCACTCGCCGTTCACGCCGCGCTCGTAGATGCGCGCCGTGGTCGGCGTGAAGATGACGACCGACCCGGAGTCGGACGCGATCGCCCGGTCTCCGTCGACCTCCACGGTGGCGCCGAGGCCGACCGTCAGGAACGGCTGGCTGATCGAGCGGTCCTCGCGACCGAACGAGGACTGGGCCGAGGCGAGCGACGACAGCGCGACCGCGAGATTCGCAGACAAGGCGAGTCGAGTCAGTTGCATACGGGTGGACCGACGACAGTGAGGTCGAGGGGGCAGAGGGGGTCGGGACGAACGGTGCGTGACCGGACTCAGGGCAGGACGAACAGCTCCGCCGTCAGGTCGGCGGGGCCGCCGAGCGCGGAGAGCGCCTCGCCCGTGGTCAGGACGCGCGGGAAGGAGCCGGGGTCGGTCAGCGCCGCGGGCGCGATCGGGCGCGCCATCAGCTGCGTCCCGAGCGTCGACCACGCGGTCAGCCCGGCGTCGATCGTCTCGATCGTGTCGGCGGGCGTGCCCGAAGTCGTGGTCACGTCGACGGTGGCCAGTCCACCGACGAGCACGGGCGCTCGACCGGGCGCGACGACCAGGTTGCCGTAGGCGCGCGCTTGCGCGATCGACGGACCGTTCGACCAGTTGCCCGTGACCGGGTCGTAGATGCGGCTGCTCGACAGCGCGTTGAAGGTCTGCGCGATCAGGTCGCCGTTCGCGCCACCCACGACCAGGACGCGCCCGTCGTCGAGCAGCGCCTGGGAGTGGAACGCGCGGCCGCCCGAGAACGAACCGGCGTTCGAGAAGGTGTTGCTGACCGGGTCGAAGCGCTGCGCCGCGCCGGTGAAGGCGGGGATCGGCACGATGAAGATCGTCACCTCGAGGCCGCCGCTGATCAGCACCGAGCCGTCGCCGAGCCGCGTGGCGCGGTGACCGATGCGCCGCGACGCGAGGTTGGGGCCGCTGCTCCACGAGTTCGAGATCGGGTCGTAGATGCGCGTGGACTGCAGCACGTCGCCGAGCGCGGCGAGCGGGTTCGAGAAGTCGATGTTGTCGGTGCCGCCCGTGACGAGCACGCGTCCGCCCGAGATCAAGGTCGCCGTGTGGAACACGCGTGCGGTGCCGAGCGAGCTCGTCGAGATCACGGCGCCCGTGTTCGAGTCGATGCGCTCGACCGACGCCGTCGGGTTGCCGAACTGATCGGTGCCTCCGACGATCAGGACCGAGCGGTCCGGGAGCAGCGTCGCCGTGTGCGCCGCGCGCGGCGTGCCGAGCGTCCCGCCGAGGACGCGGAACTCGCCGAGCTCGCGGTCGTAGCGCACGATCTTGTCCATGCCGACGAAGGCGCCGGCCGCGTCGCGCGCTTCACCGCCGACGAGCAGTACGTCACCGCCCGGCAGCGTGGTCGCGGTGTGGCCGTTGAAGCCGAAGGGAGCGTCCTCGACCGTGTTCACGCTGCCGCCCGACTCGCCGAGCCGCACGGACGCGCGGTTCGAGACCTCGTCGACGAGCGTCGTCGCGCCCGGCAGCGTGATGCACTGGGCGTGGATCGCGTCACCGGCCAGCGCCGGGATCGGCGGGAGGCCGAACACGATCGTGCGCTCGCCGTTGCCGTCCAGTCCGCCGATGACCCAGTTCGAGATCAGGTCGACGCCGACCTCGAGCACGCGGCCGTCGAGCGGGTCGACGCTCGCGATCGGCAGCGGCCCCGTGTTGCCCGAAGGGATGAGGACGTGGGCCGCGAAGGGTGCGCCGCCCTCGATGTCGTAGCGCAGCACGCCGCCGAGCGTGCCGCCCGTGCGCGTCAGCTCCAGCTGGGCCGCCGCGTCGGGCGCGAACAGGACGGAAACCGAGAGGGCGAGGGCGGGCAGCAGGGCGCGGGACATGGTGGTGCGGTCGGGGGGGGAATGGAGCGAGCGCCCGGCGCGGGCGTCTCGGAGAGGCCGGGGGCCCCCCGAATGCTATCGGTCCGAACGCGATCGTGCCGGGGTCACGCCCAGCGACGCGTCCAAGGCGTGACCGGTACGGTGCCAGACCCCCCGGTCACCTCCACGCCCGCCGCGCTGCGCGCGGCGGGCGTGGAGGTGACCGGGGGGTCTGGCACCGTACCGGTCACGCGCCCTCGACGCGGGCCTTGAACCCGTCCTCGTCGAGCACGTCGACGCCCAGCTCCTGCGCCTTCTTCAGCTTCGAGCCGGGCTTGTCGCCCGCCACCAGGTAGGTCGTGCGCGCACTCACCGACGACGAGACCTTGCCGCCCTGGTTCTCGACGATGGCCTTGGCCTCCGCGCGGCTGAACGCCTCCAGCGTTCCGGTGATCACCACCGTCGCGCCGTCGAACGCGCCGCCCGCGGTCGGACCGTCGACCGGCTGCACCTCGACGCCACCGGCGGCGAAGCGCTCGAGCAGCTCGAGGTTGCGCGGCTCGGTGAACCAGGCGACCACGCTGTTCGCGGCCACCTCGCCGATGCCGTCGATGTCGACGAGGTCCTCGACCGTCGCGGCGCGCAGCGCATCGACATCGTCGAAACGCCGCGCGAGCAGCTTCGCCGTCGTCGGTCCGACCTCGTCGATGCGCAGTGCGACGAGGAAGCGATCGAACGGGACGCGGCGCCGCTGTTCGAGCTGCGCCATCAGGTTCTCGACCGACTTCTCGCCCCAGCGCTCGAGTTCGAGCAGGTCCTCGGCGCGCAGGTGGAACACGTCGGCCGGCGAGTGGACGAGGCCGGCGTCGATGAGCTGCTGGATGAGCTTCGTCCCGAGCTTGTCGATCTCGAACGCGCCGCGCCCGACGAGGACCTCGAGGCGACCGACGAGCTGCGGCGGACACTCGAAGCGGTTCGGGCAGCGGCGGAACTTGCCCTCGGCGACGACCTCGGCGCCGCACGCCGGGCAGCGCTCGGGCATCGCGAAGGCCTGGCGCCACTCGCGGACCACGCCGGCGCGCACGCCTCCCTCGTCGTCCTTCAGCGTCTCCGGGCAACGCTCGTCCCAGTCCTTCGGCGCCTTCCCCTCGGCCGCGCGCGACACGCCCTCGACCTGCGGGATCACGTCGCCGGCGCGGTACACGAACACGCGATCGCCGGGCTTCACGCCGAGGTTCGCCACGTGGTCGGCGTTGTGCAGCGTCGCGTGGCGCACGGTGACGCCGCCCACCTCGACCGGCTCGAGGTGCGCGCGCGGCGTGAGGCGGCCGTTGGCGCCGACCTGCACCTCGATCGCGAGCAGCGTGCTCACCGCCTCGAGCGGCGCGAACTTGTGCGCGTACTGCCAGCGCAGCGTGCGCGTGCGGCGGCCGAGGCGTTCGCGCAGCGCGAGGTCGTCGATCTTCGCGACGACGCCGTCCATGTCGTAGGGCACCGCGTCGCGGCGCGCCTCGAGGTCGTCGTGGTACGCGAGGCGCGCGTCGCGCCCTTCCACGCGCTGCCGCAGTCCGCTGTCGGCGAAGCCCCAGGCGTGCAGCGCCTCCATGACCTCGGTGTGCGTCGCGAGCCCCACGCCCTCGACGCGCGCGACGCCGTACGGGAAGAACTGCAACGGGTAGCGCGCGACCTCGGCGGGGTCGTTGCGACGCACGGCGCCCGAGGTCGCGTTGCGCGGGTTGGCGAGCAGCGGCTCGCCGCGTTCGGCGCGACGCTCGTTGAGGCGAGCGAAGGCGTCGCGCCGCATCAGGACCTCGCCGCGCACCTCGAGCAGCGACGGCGTCGGCGGCGCGCCCTTCGGCGACGCGAGTTCCAGCGGCAGGTCGCGAACCGTGCGCAGGTTCTGCGTCACGTCCTCCCCCACCGCGCCGTCGCCGCGCGTCACGCCGCGCACGAAGCGGCCGCCCTCGTAGAGCAGCGACGCGCTCACGCCGTCGAACTTCGGCTCGACCGACCACGCGATCTCGGCCAGCGCGGCCTCGTCGAGTTTGAGGAAGCGGCCGATGCTCTCCTCGAAGTCGACGACCTCCTCGACCTCGAACAGGCTGTCGATCGACAGCATCGGCACCTCGTGCTCGACCTTCTCGAAGCTCGAGCCGTCCGGGAGCGGCGCGCCGACGCGCTGGGTCGGACTGGCGGGGTCGACCAGCTCGGGGTGCTCGCGCTCGAGCTCCTCGAGCTCGCGGTAGAGCCCGTCGTACTCGGCGTCGCTGACCTGCGAGACGCCCTCGATGTAGTAGAGACGCGCGTACTCGGTGAGCTCCCGGCGCAGCCGCTCGACCCGCGCGATCACCTTCTTCGTGGCCATGGCGCTGAACGGTACCGTTGTGCCCCGTGAAACGCCCGCTGATGTCCTTCTTCCGCCGCCTGACGCGGATCTACTACCGCTTCCGGAGGATCGGTCGCGCGCTCCCCGAGGACGGCCCGCTCATCCTCGTGGCGAACCACGTCAACGGGCTGCTCGACCCCGCGGCGATGCTGCACTTCGCCGAGCGCGAGCTGTGCTTCCTCGGCAAGGAGCCGCTGCTGCGCATGCCGCTGTTCGGCGCTCTGTTCCGCGCGATGGAGGTCGTGCCCGTGTACCGCGCCGAGGACGGCGCCGACACGAACCAGAACCTGCGCACGTTCGAGGCCGTGTGGGCCGCGCTCGAGGCGGGCAAGACGATCGTCATGTTCCCCGAGGGCAAGAGCCACGACCTGCCGGGGCTGCAGCCGCTCAAGACGGGCGCCGCGCGCATGGCGCTCGGCGCCGACCCGTCGCGTTCCGGTGAGGTGCGCGTCGTCCCGATCGGAATCGTCTACGAACGCAAGAAGCGCTTCGGCTCGCGCGTGACGCTGCTCGCGCACGAAGCCATCGACGCGGGTGAGTTCCGCACGCCCGACGGTCCGAACGACCGCGACGCGGTGCGCGCGTTCACCGCCCGGATCGAAGCGGCGCTGCGCGACGTGTGCGTCGACGTGACCGAGCACGAGGACCGCGCGATCCTCGAGCTCGCCGAGCGCATCTGGAACCCCGCCCCCGGTCCCGAGCGCGTCGAACGCCTCGCGGCGTTGGCGCGCGCGTCGAGCGACCTGCGCCAGTCGGACCCGGCGCGGATCGAACGCACGCGCGGGCGCCTCGCCGCGTTCGCGGACTGCCTGGCCGCGCTCGGCGCGACCGTCGACCACCTCGACCTGCGCGTGCCGCCGCGGCGCGTGCTCGCGTTCACCTCGCGCGTCCTCCTCGGTCTCTTCGTCCACCTCCCGCTCTTCGCGCTCGCGCTCGTGTGGTGGAGCGTCCCCGCGCTCGCCATGCACCTCATCGGCTCGCGCGCGATCGCCAAGCCCGACCTCTACGGCACCTACAAAGCGCTGGCGAGCCTCGTGCTGATCCCCGCGTGGCACCTGCTGGCGTGCGGCTGGCTGTGGCTCGGCGCCGACCGACCCCTGTGGGCCGCGCTGGCCTTCGTCCTGGCCCCGCCGGTCGGCGTCCTGGCCGTCCACGGCTTCCGCCGCGAGCGCTGGCTGTGGCGCGAGGCCGCCGTCTTCACCCGGCT
>Ga0180435_10001258_pt1 | contig 26599 bp, 19 predicted proteins | sample SS_ome_3_FD_132467 | JGI IMG/M metagenome (GOLD analysis project Ga0180435, IMG submission 132467) | Hypersaline lake sediment archaeal communities from the Salton Sea, California, USA - SS_3_S_1 metaG | ecosystem: Environmental > Aquatic > Non-marine Saline and Alkaline > Hypersaline >... | reverse complement strand
ACATCCCGGCCACCACCGCATTGGCGACGATCAACAAGGCGAGTGGTCGCGAAAACGGCCTTCGTCGCGGGGCAAATGTGATTATGCCGAACCTCACACCGACCAAGTACCGTGAGTCATACGAGATTTATCCCGACAAAGCCTGTGTGGGCGAAACTGCGACCGCTTGCCGAAGTTGCGTCGAGATCCGTATTCACCGCATCGGCCGCACGGTCGCCAAGGGCCGCGGCGATTCGCCCAACGTGATGGCCCGACGAGGCGAAGCTCCGGCGATCGTGGAGTGATTCGCAGAAACGCCCACTGCTAAACCGCAAGCGGTGCTGACAACTGACAACTGACGACTGAAAACTGACGACTGAGAACTCAGGCCACCCATGTCTCTCGCAATCGACACGAAAACGCTCAGCAAAAACGCTTACGACTTCATCGACGACGATCGATTGCACAGCCTGCTCGATCAGCCGGTCGACCCGGCCGAGGTTCGCGATATCATCGCCAAGAGCCTCGAGAAGAAGCCGCTAACGGTCGAGGAAACCGCCGTATTGGTGAACACGACCGACCCCGAATTGGTCGAAGAGATCTTCAACGCAGCCCGGCAATTGAAACGGGACGTCTACGGCAATCGGATTGTGCTGTTCGCACCGCTCTATATTGGCAACTATTGCATGAACGACTGCCAATACTGCGGGTTTCGTGCGTCGAACCCCGACGCCGTCCGCCGCACACTCAATCAGCAAGAGATTCGTGGGCAGGTCGAGGCGTTGCAGAAACAAGGGCATAAACGGCTGATCCTCGTTTTCGGCGAACACAAACGATACACGCCGCAACTCATGGCCGACACCGTTCGGCAGGTTTACGAGGTTACGTCGAAACCACACGGCGATATCCGTCGCGTGAACATGAACGCCGCCCCCCTCGATCATGAAGGTTTCCGGCTGATCAAAGAAGCCGGCATTGGCACGTTCCAGATCTTCATGGAAACGTACCACCACGAAACGTATTCAGCCGTCCACCCACCAAACACGATGAAAGGCGACTACCTGTGGCGACTCGACGGACTCGATCGCGCCTGGGAGGTCGGGCAGGACGACGTCGGCATTGGCGCCTTGTTCGGGCTGTATGACTGGCGGTTCGAGGTGCTCGGATTGGTCGCCCATTCCTGGCACTTGGTCGAGAAGTTCAACTGCGGGCCGCATACGATCAGCTTCCCGCGATTGAAGCCAGCCTCCGGTGTTTCGCTCGACGAGCAGTGGCTCGTCAACGACGACGACTTCAAGCGACTTGTTGCCATCCTCCGGCTGGCCGTGCCCTACACGGGCATGATTCTGACCGCCCGCGAGACGGAAGAGATCCGCCGCGAAATCCTAGACTTCGGTGTCTCCCAAATTGATGCCGGCAGCCGCATCGAGCTTGGTGGCTACACCGAGGCCGGTGATGCCCAGCAGCAGGTTCGCGAACGGGAACAATTCGAACTGGGCGACGTCCGTTCGCTCGACGAGGTGATCCGCCAGTTGCTCGCCGACGGTTACATCCCCAGCTTCTGCACGGCCTGCTACCGCCTCGGCCGGACTGGTGAGGAATTCATGGAGTTTGCCATCCCCGGCTTCATCGAGCAACTTTGCACGCCGAACGCAATATCAACTCTGACCGAATACCTGGAAGACTACGCCTCCCCCGCCACACGCCAGGTCGGCGAAAAACTCGTTCAACAGGAACTCGCCAAGATGCCCGAGTGTGGGCGCAAAGAGAAGCTTAAAGATCGCCTGAAAAAAATCCAGGAAAGCGACGCCCGGGATCTATATTTTTGAGCCGCTTGCGGCTTAGCAGCTTCGCCCTATGCCGCGTCTTTGTCGGCTGCGGGTTCGGCATCCTCCGTCTGAGCGGCAATCGTCTTCTCTAAACGCTGAACCGTTTTTCGCATTTCCGGCAGGCGTGCAATGGCGCCTTGGATCTGCCTTTGTTCGCGCATCGGCGTGGCGGGGCTACCGACGTAAACCGTGCCCTCGGGAACGCTGCCGATAATGCCGGCCTTGGCCGCCAGGATCGCCTTGTCGCCAACCTGCACATGGTCGCGAATGCCGACCTGCCCGGCCATGACCACGTAGTCGCCGGTGGTGACGCTGCCCGCGATTCCGACCTGCGAACAAATCATGTTGTGTTTGCCAATCAGGCAGTTGTGGGCGATCATCACTTGGTTATCGACCTTCGTGCCCTGGCCGACGATGGTTGGTCCATACGTGCCGCGATCGATTGTTGTTGCCGCACCCACCTCGACATCGTCTTCCAACACCACGTAGCCAAGTTGCGCACTCAGCTTGTGTTGTCCATCGACCATGTCGTAGCCGAAACCGTAGGCGCCGATGATCGCATTGGCGTGGATGATGCAGCGGTCGCCGACAACCGTGTGTTCGTAGAGCACCGCGCCTGGAAAGACCGTGACGTTGTCACCGACCTTCGAACCGGCCATAACATGCACGCCGGGGTGAAGCGTGCAACCGTGCCCGATCGTGACGTCGTCGCCGACCGTTGCGCCGGGATGGACATCGACATCGTCACCAAGCGTTGCCGATTCGCTGATGAAGGCGGCGGGGCTGATACCGATTCGCTTCTGCACGCGCGGCGGGCAGAAATGCTCAACCACTTTGGTGAAAGCCGCATGAACGTCATCGACCACAATCAGCGGTTTCTCTTGCGACTCGAATTCCGCAGTGACCAGTGCGGCAGAGGCGTCGCAGGCCGCCAACTTGCGCATCAGCTTTTTGTCGTCAGCGAGAGTGATATCGCCGGGACGGGCGTCGCGAATGGTGGCTGCCCCCGTGATTTCCACCTCACCGTCGCCTAAGACTCGACCTCCTACCAAATCAGCAAGTTGCACAACCTTGACGGTCATGATGCGGAGTCCTTTCCGTTTATCTGCTCGTGTGATCGAAAACCGGCCGCGAATAAGCTGTTCATCAGCCGGTGGTCGCCATCGTAACCCAAATCCATACCGCGAAACAAGGTTGGAGAAAACTGCTAGCATTACGAGTCTCGAAGTGTGCGTTTACAATGAAGTCAAATGCTGCCCTATCCATCGCCGAACTCCACAACACCATCCATGTCCTCACGTCTCCTTGAACTGGCCAAGTTGTTTTTGAAGCTGGGGACGATCGGTTTCGGCGGGCCCGCGGCGCACTATGCGTTCATGGAGGAAGAGGCGGTCAATCGTCGTGGTTGGCTCACTCGCCAGCACTTCTTGGATTTGATCGGGGCGACCAACCTCATCCCGGGTCCCAACTCGACCGAGATCGCCATGCACATCGGCCATCACCGCGCCGGGATGCTGGGGCTGGTGGTCGCCGGCGTGTCGTTCATCCTGCCCGCCGTCATCGTTACGACGATTTTCGCCTGGGCCTACGTGACCTTCGGCAAGGTCGATGCGGTCGCCCCGTTCCTGTTCGGCGTGAAACCGGCCGTGGTCGCGATCATCTTCACCGCTGGTTGGCGACTGGGCCGCAAAGCAATCACCAGTTGGCGGTTGGCCGTGCTTTGTCTTGCCGCGGCATTCGGCTCACTCACCGGCTTTGGCCAAATCCGCTCACTGCTGGTGATTAGCTTCGTCGGGCTGATGTGGTTGGTGTGGACGAGCGGAAACCGTCGTCAACAAGAAAACGATCCCGACGACGGTCCAGACGATCCGCCGACCAAACCGAATGATGAACACGGCAGCAAAACCGGAATGTTGGGCGGCGCGATTGCCTTCACAGCCGCTAGTGCCTCGAAACCAGCTCATGCGGCAAACCTGCCCGTGCTACTTGCCGCCACGGCGGGCACGGCCGCGACGCTCTCGCTCTGGAAACTCGGCCTGTTCTTCTTACAGGTGGGGGCTGTGCTCTACGGCACGGGGTATGTGCTGGTCGCCTATCTCGAAGGTGGTTTGGTCGACCAGATGGGCTGGCTCACTCGCGACCAACTCTACGAAGCGATTGCGATCGGCAATTTCACGCCCGGCCCGATCCTCTCAACAGCCACCTTCATCGGTTACGTGCTGTTCGGGCAGTCGGGCGACGTCACGGGCGGAATTGCCGGCGCGGTGGTCGCCTCGGTAGCGATCTTTTTGCCGTCGTTCTTTTTCGTGGCCGCCTTAGGGCCGATCATCCCCAAGCTGCGAAGAAACCGTTGGGCCGCCGCCTTTTTGGATGCCGTCAATGCCGCCTCGATTGGGCTGATCGTTGCCGTGACCATCAAACTGTGTGTCGACCTGTTCCTGATGCGAGTTGGCGAGCCACAAACTCTGACCGTCAATTGGCCGAGTTTGCTGATCGCCGTCTTCGCCGCCGCGATCTTGATCCGCTTCAAGCCGACGCCCGCCTGGATGGTGCTTTTCGGCGCGGTCGCCGGTTGGCTGATATCCTTTGCCGTGCCGGTCGTTTGACGTTATACAACGAGCGGCTCAGCGCCCAGCGGCTAATCGATCCGACCCCCAACCCACGTTTGACAAAACGAAGACAGCGTCCATCTGTTGTCAGGCACGGGGTACCTGACCTACTCCACTAGCATTCGTTTAACGGCAAGCCGAAGGCGACTGCGACACCGACGCCTTCGGCTTGCCGTTAAGCGAGGTCAGCGACCATCGGCTGTCTCTGGGCCATTCGCCCTACGCGACACTTCGTTGATTTTTGCTGCGTTTCAACGTACGCACGTACGCACGTTGCAAGGCCGCTTCTCAAGAGGTGCAAAACACCCGGCGTTTTGCACCGCAAATCGCGTTTTCAGGGGGGCCCCATACCTGGTGACAAACCCCATTCTTTTTCACCACCCGTCTGCGCGTAGCGTGTTTACCAGGTTGCCAAAGAACACGTCGACCTCGCGCTGCCAGCGCAACTCGACGTTACATTCTACGCGGCAGACCCAATTAGTCAATAGCTTATCAGTACTTTTTTAACTGCTCCGGAGATATACGTGCTCGGACGCCATGCCGATCCACCTCGACCAATACCGCGAAGCGGTTACATATCTCAGCCCAGGGTCGCCGCGCAGCGGCGCACCCTGGGTAACCAGATGAAACGCCTACCGTACCCCAACGGGGTTCGATAATAACCGCTATTGTCGAATCAGTTGTCGCCACCCCCTGAGTCACCGCCCTGGTTGCCACCAGACTGATCTGCGGAACCGCCACCACGCGGCTTTGGGGCGGGTGGAACAGCCTGCATTGATGGTACGGCTGCGCCGCCCTCTACCTTCATTACACCGCCAGGAACGGCTTGCAAACCAGGAACGGTTGCGCCTTCCTGTAATTTTTTCACGTTGGTTTCTCGCTTTTGATCTGACATGTTGCCCTCTTTGTGGTTGAGATTGAGTGACACAAACAAAACGAAACAAATTATAGCCAAAATGAACACGACAGCCGACAGGTAACCGCTCCACTCGTTGATCGTGTTCGGTACGTTTATTTTCGTGAGAAACTCGTCTTTGCGATGAATGTAGTATTCTTCGGCATGATTCAGTTGGACTCGAATAGCCCACTGACTGATGTGAAATGAAACAAGTGTGACTATTATTGCCGAAACGAACATGACCCATGAAACAGCAAGCAGCGGTACGTAGATTGCCGTGCTTAGGTCGACAATATTCTTAATGAATGTGACACTCAGGCCCAATGCCGCACTCGACAAGGTGAGAACTGCGCGGTCAAAGTTCTCCGAATTGGAAAGCATCCGCTTAAGAAGATCTTCACGAGTTTGGGTGTAGAGTTGGACTCTAGCCTCTTGATCAGCCGGCGAACTCTGTTGCGGCACGCCATCGTCCTCTTGTTGAGAGGAGGAGCCAGGCTGATGCGCCGGCGGTTCCTTTGACGTCGGTTTGTTATCAGCAGTCGTGCTAGCGGCCACTTCGGTGTTTTTGGTATTGTCATTCGTAGATTGTTGTTTTGCCTTGCCGTCCATAGTAAACGCTCTCGCAGTGCCAATGTATGAACCGTGGAAGATGCCGATAATATGGGTGGCGCGAGGTACTGTCAACTCACAACCCACGAAGACGCCTTTCGCGTTGGGTGTCCCGTCGCGACAAACAGAAAAGCGACCGTCTCCGCGGACAAGAATGTCCCTCGTACGGGGAAGACATGGCGGCGAACGCTTAACCCGCGAACTGTTGCACGGCGAGGGTCACGTTCTGGCCGCCAAAGCCAAAGCTGTTGGTCAGCGCCAAGCTGCACTCCGCTTCGCGCGGGGCGTTGGGCACGTAGTCAAGATCGAGTTCCGGATCGGGCGTCTCGTAGTTGATCGTCGGTGGCAGTAGATTGTCCCGAATCGCCAGCACCGAAAGGATCAACTCGGTGGCGCCGGCGGCCGCGATCAAGTGGCCCATCATGCTCTTCGTGCTGGAGACGGGAATGTTCATCGCGTGTTCGCCAAACACCTCTTTGCAGGCCAGCGTTTCCACGCGGTCGTTGACCGACGTGCTCGTGCCGTGAGCGTTGCAGTAGTCGATCTGGTCGACCGTGATGCTGGCGTCTTCGATGGCGAGTTGCATACAACCGATCGCGCCGCGGCCCTCGGGATGCTGGTCCGTAATGCGGAACGCGTCGGCCGTGGTGCCGTAGCCGATGATCTCGCCGTGGATCTCAGCGCCGCGCCGCTTGGCGTGCTCGAGTTCTTCGAGCACGAGCATCGAAGCGCCTTCGCCCAGCACGAATCCGTCGCGATTCTTGTCGAACGGTCGGGAGGCCTTGGTCGGCTCGTCGTTGCTGGTCGACAGGGCGGTCAGCAGGTTGAACCCGGTCACGCCGAACGGATGGATCATGCTATGGCAACCGCCTGAGATCATGGCGTCGGCGTCGCCGCGGCGAATGATTTCGACCGCTTCGCCCACGGCCTGGCTACTGGCGGCACAGGCGGTCAGGCAGTTGTAGTTGGGGCCCTGAGCGTCGAAGATGCGAGCCACATGGGCGGCCGGGGCGCTCGGTTCCTGTTCGAGTTCCCAAGTAGGATTGAGGATCTGCAGACCGACCTCGATCCATTTCGACATATCGAGTTGGCCGTCCTTCAAAGCGGGGGCCATCATCCGCATGAAGGAGAAGAAATCCTGAATGCCTTCGCCACTGCCGAGGTACACGCCAACGCGGGTCGGTTCGATACCGCTCTCCAACAGGCCGGACGACTCGACCGCCTGCTTGGCGGAGCCGACTGCGAAGCGGCTGTGGCGGCCAGCGTACTTCCAGTCTTCGAGCTCTTCGCCAACCTGGTCGACATCCCAGTTTTTCACCTCGGCGGCGATTTGGGTGGGAAAGTTGGTAGCGTCGAAGATCGTGATCGGCGCGACGCCTGACTCACACTGCTTGACGGCTTCCCAGGTCGATTCGACATCATGCGCCATGGGGTTGACCGTGCCCATGCCGGTAATCACGACGCGTCGTCTCATGGCTGGCTCCCCTGCTGTACGATGGACCTCCTGGTCCGTCGATTCTTGGGATGAATGTGCATTGCGACGGACCGGGAGGTCCATCGTACATTGGTCTACTTCCCCGGGTTGATGAAGGCCCGCTCGGCATCGAGCATGTATTGGGGCGGCTTGATGGGGGTGCCATCGGGGTTCACGCCGATGTCGAATACTCCGAGCGCTCTCAACGTACCAAAGAACTCGTGTGGAAGAAACAACTGCCGCGTCGTATCGTCATCGTCAAGATGAGCGAACACGATGCTGGCCTCGGCGTGCAGTTCGCCGTTGCGGTGGCTGGTCGTCGAAACGAGCGCCCCATCTTCGCGGATGTCTTCGACAACCGCCGTATACTTCAGCGTGTCGCCCGGCGTAGCATGACCGTGGAACGTCACCTTGCCTAGTTTCGCCAACACGACTCGAGCCTGGAAATCCGAGCTTTGACCGACCAATAGGCCTCCCGTTTGTGCCATACCCTCGACGCACAGCGAATGGGGCATGACCGGATAACCCGGGAAATGGTCGAGCAGGTGCTCTTCGGCCAGCGCCACATTCTTCAGCGCCACAGCGCGGCGACCACTTTCGAATTCAACGAAACGATCAATCCAAAACCAGCGCATGATGCAATCTCGTCCGTTTTTTGAGTTTGTTCTGCCCGGTCAGCCGCTCGCGGTTTGGCAGCACAGCGCAACAGTAACTGCCAAGCCGCAAGCGGCTTTCCCGAGAAGAAAACCGCGGTCGGGGTTTATTCGGCGCCGACCTTCGATTCGACGTAGCGGCACATGTCGCCGACGGTAAGCAGGGTGCCAAAATCCTGCACGACCGGATTCGCCTCGAATTTCGACAAGTCGGCAAACGGCATCCGCTCTTTCAAGGCCGCGAGGCCCTCGGCCGTGACCTTGCCGTCCTGGACGAAGTCGGCATTGGTGAGGATATCTTCGGGGAACAACTCGCCGCGTTCGATCGTGATATCAAACGCCTTTTCCAGTTTGAACTGGATGTCGAGAAAGTCGATGGACTCGGCGCCAAGATCGCCAACAAGAGTCGCGTCTTCGGTGACTTCATCGTCGTCAACACCCAACGCATCGACCAGGGCGGCTTGTACCTTCTCGAAAACTTCTGCTTTGGACGGCATTACGATCAACCTCCACTAAAACAAAGAGACAAATGTTCGAAGTGTGTTTAAACGCGATCTCCGCGTGTACACGAATACTTTGGGGAAATGCTTTCGTTGTGAGCGTTTACAACTGTCTTGCAACAGATTCAAAGGCATTCAGGCGGGTGGCGCACCCACCGTTTGCGTTTCTTTCAGGTCAGTGCGGGTACTCCCCCAACTGGTAACTAAGATTCGGTGGGTTCGTACAGCAAATCGAACTCGGATTTCTGAAATTCGATCATGAATTTGTCGCGGCGACCGGCAGTCGGTGTGCGATCGGCAATGTTGAATCGCTCGAGCACCAAGCGACCGCTTACACCCGTCTTGCCATCGAGTTCACCTTGGAACTTCAAAGTTGTCGTCGTTACGTCCTGTTTGAGGACGTTGCAAGTGACGATCAGCATCTGGCCGGGTTTGACAAAATCGGCATATTTCACATTGCGCGCTTCTTTGAGCAGCACCATGCTATGGGCAAAATCTTCGCTCTTGCGCACCAGCCATGCTCCCGTCTGGCAGGCCGCCTCCAGCATCAATACGCCCGGCATCACAGGGAACAACGGGAAGTGATCGTGCAAATACTCTTCGGCCAACGAGAGCGCCTTAATCGCCGTAATGCTTTCGTTGGGTTTGAGTTCAGTGATGCGGTCGATCAGGGTGAATCGCATATAGGGGACACTCCCCAAAGGGCTTTCTTTGAGTGAACGCAAAGCGTATCAGTATACCCAGCCACGGCGGGGGCCTCAACGGTTGTTTCGGCAGTTTCCCCGCCTTTATTGTCTTGGTGTAATCCCGGAGACAGCGGTTTGGCAAGTTGTACCGATTCCGTTAGAAATCGGCGTTTTGAGGCCGAAAAAGCCAGCTCTCGTCGTCAAAAATGCGCCGTTTGTGACGACAGCCGGCAATCGCGTGCGCCCCGATGCCGTAAATGTAGTCAGCAAAAGGACTTGCATGATCGTCGGCGGGCCCCCATTTGTCATCGCCGAGTTTCCCTGATACATTCCATCCATGCGAAAAGGAATCGCGGTTTCTCCGGGTGTCGCTGTCGGCACGGCCTATTGCATCCACGAGGTGTTTGTCGAGCCGAGCACCCAGCGGCTGCAAGACAGTGAAATCAGCGCCGAACTGGCCCGCTACGAGGTGGCGCGGGACAAAACGGCGGCTGATCTGCGTGCGCTGCGGAAAAAGGTCGAGAAGCAGGTTGGCCACGAAGAGGCGGCCATCTTCGGTGTTCACGAATCGATTCTCTACGACGCCGCCTTCTCGAACAAACTGCGGCTCTGGATCGTCGATGAGCGGATCACCGCCCCGGCTGCGCTGCACCGATTGGTGAACCATTACACCTCGCTCTTCGCCCGCACGAAGGACGAATACCTCAAAGAGCGGCTCAACGATGTTCGCGATGTGGCGATTCGAATTTCCGCTCACCTCTCAGATGTGCTGGCCGAGAAAACGCCAGAAGTGACTGGCCCGCTGATCGTGGTAGCCGACGAGTTACTCCCCTCCCAGGTGGTGGCGTTGGGCGATGTTGAGGTCCGCGGCATCGTCACGCAGTCGGGCAGCCAAACCAGCCACGCCGCCATCATCGCCCGCAGTCGCGGTATCCCGGCCGTTTCGGGTGTGCGGGGAATCCTCAACCAGATCCACACCGGCGACACGATCGTCGTCGACGGTCGCGACGGCCACGTGGCCATCAATACCGACGCCGAGTCGCTGGCCGCCTACCGCAAACTCGAACGCGAGTTCTTCCACCTCAAGGATGAGCTTGCCGAGAACCGAGACCAGCCGGCGGTCACCGCCGACGACCAACCGCTCGATTTGCTCGCCAACATTAATAACGTTGCCGACGCCAAAGCCGCTCACGCGATGGGCGCCACCGGCGTGGGGCTCTATCGCACCGAGTACCTTTACCTCGCTCATCCCGACGTGCCCGATGAGGAGGAGCAATACGCGGCCTACTGCGATGTGATTCGCGGCGTGCCTGGGCAAACGGTCACCATTCGTACACTCGACATCGGCGGCGACAAGACTGTGCCGTATCTGGGGCACAATCAGTCCGAGGCCAACCCGTTCATGGGCTGGCGGAGCATTCGGCTTTCGTTCGAGCATCCCGAGTTCTTCGTCTCCCAGCTCAAAGCGATTTTGCGAGCGGCGGTTGTGGCTGATGAAACGGGCGGTTCGGTGCGGATGATGTTTCCGATGATTACCACGCTCGAAGAAGTCCGCCGCGTGCGAAACATCGTGCGTCGGGCAATTCGGCAACTCAGAAAGGACAAGATTCCTCATCGCGAGATCCCGCTCGGCATGATGCTTGAAGTGCCAGCGGCAGCCGTTTCGATCAAGGATATTCTGGGTGAGGTCGACTTCGTTTCAATCGGCTCGAACGATCTGGTGCAGTACCTGATGGCGGCCGACCGCGACAATCCCAAGGTCAGCCATCTCTGTCAGCCGTTGGCCCCTGCCGTGCTACGCACGCTCAAGTTCGTGATCGACGCCTGCAACGAAGCCGGCAAGTCGGTCACGCTTTGCGGTGAGATGGCCGGTCAGCCCCGCGCGTTCATGGTGCTGCTCGGCATGGGCCTGCGTTGTTTTAGCATGAGCCCGGCGTTCATTCCCTCGATCAAGGAACTCGCCTGTCATCTCTCCGTTTCGCACGCGCAAGAGATCGTCGAACACGCACTCACGCTCAACACGATTGCCCGCGTGCAACGTTATCTTCGCGACAATCTCACCGCCATTGCTCCGAACATCGCGATGCTCGACATGGAGTAGTCCTGTTAGCAGCGGGGCTTGCCCCGCGCTCACGTTGAATCTCCTCGGGTGAATGACCAAGGCTCAAGGATCAATGACCAAAGAACGCGATGTCGACTTCGCATCCGTCGTTACACTGAGGGAATCAGCGCGGGGACGGGCGGGCTGGCAAAAACTATGTTAGTATGCTTCGCGGTTGACAGCAGCAAACCAATCGCGACCGCGTCTGAGGGAATTAGGCCGAGACGGACTTCATGGCGACGGAAATTGAAAAGGCGGTTGTTCTGGCGGCTGGCGCGGGGCGGCGAATGCGACGGGAAGATACCGGCGCCTCTCTCTCAAGCGAGCAAACGTATGCCGCCGCCACCGGTGTGAAGGCTCTCATCCCGGTCGGCAGGCCGTTTCTCGACTATTTGCTTTTCCATCTCGCCGAATCGGGTATCACCAGGGTGTGCCTGGTAACAGGCCCGGATCACGATGCCCTGCAGAGTCACTGCGTCGATTTAGCTCCCCGTCGCCTTGCCATCGAATTCGCCGTTCAATCCCGTCCGCAGGGCACGGCCGACGCCGTGGGCTGTGCCGCCGATTTCGTGGGCGACGATGGTTTTCTGGCGATCAACTCGGATAACCTGTACCCCATCGACGACCTCGCGCGGTTGCGAACGGCCGGCGGCCCAGCGACCACCGGCTTCAACGTCGAAACCGTGCTGCCGAAACACCGTCACTCGATGGAACGGGTCGCCGCGATGGCGATCATGTCGTGCGACCAGCACGGATACCTGTCGAGGATCATCGAAAAGCCGCCTGTCGAAGCGTTCTCATCAGCCGCGGGTCCGGTTTATGTAAGTATGAACTGCTGGCGGTTTTCGCCGCAGATCTTCACGGCGTGCCAGCGAATCACGCCTTCGTCGCGCGGCGAATACGAGTTGCCCGACGCTGTCCGATTTTCGATCGAGCAGCTCGGCGAGCAATACCGATTGATTCCGTCGAGCGAGGAAGTGCTCGACCTTTCCGACCGTGGCGACATCGAACCCGTGGCGGAACGCCTTCGTGGCGTGGAGGTCCGCCTATGAGTCGATTCACGTTGGCTGAGTTGACCGCGCGGGATTGTGTTAGCGAAGAACTCACTCGGCGAGGGCTGACCAAACAAGCAGGCGCGGCAAAGGCGGAGTTGTTTGCGCGGGCGGCGACCGCGCTTCGCGATCAAGGGGTGTTGGCCGGCGCGAGCGTCGTTGCGTATTACGTGCCAGGCCGAATTGAGGTCCTCGGGAAGCACACGGATTACGCCGGCGGTCGCAGCCTCTTGGCCGCGCCAGAGCGGGGTGTTTGCATGGTCGCCTCGCCGAGAAGAGATGATCTCGTACGCGTTCATAGTATCGAGTTGGCAAAGAGAGCGGCCTTTCCTTTCCGTTCGTCGATTGCGCCGAATGAGGGCGATTGGTCGAACTACGCGATGACCGCCGCTCGCCGGCTTGCCGGCAATTTTGGGGAGCCCTTGCAAGGGGCCGACATATCGCTTTGTAGCGACCTGCCGATTGCCGCGGGCATGAGTAGTTCCAGCGCCCTGCTCACTGCAACCTGCCTTTCTCTGGTAGCGATCAATCGATTGGAGGAACGCGATTTGTACCGGCGATGCATTCGCACGCAGGAAGAACTGGCCTCCTATCTTGGGTGCGTCGAAAACGGGCAGAGTTTTGGCCGGCTTGCCGGTCAGCGAGGCGTCGGCACATTCGGCGGCAGCGAAGATCACACGGCCATGTTGTGCTGCGACCGGGATGTGTTGAAGCAGTATGCCTATTGCCCGGTGCGATATGAGCGGACGATCCGCCTGCCGGATAACCATCTGTTTGCTATCGCATGCAGCGGAGTTGTCGCCGAGAAGACGGGCGCCGCCATGGAACGATACAACCGCCTGTCGCGCCTCGCGAGCGAGGTTCTTGAGCAATGGCGTACTGCTACCGGCCGCAATGATCCGCATCTTGCCGCGGCTGTGGCGTCGTCGCCGGAAGCAGTTGAACAGCTTCGCGGCATCCTAGCCTCGGCAGCGGAGGGCGGTGAGTCAGCCTCGGACTGGATCGACCGATTCGAGCAGTTCTACGCCGAAAACGAACAGATACTGCCCTCGGTTCCGGATCGGCTTGATGACTCGACACTTGCTGCCTTCGGCCGGCTTGTCGATTGTTCGCAGCAACTCGCTGAGAACTTGCTGTCGAATCAGACGCCGGAAACCGTTCACTTGGCGGTATCGGCCCGCGAACTCGGTGCGGCCGCGGCGTCGGCCTTTGGGGCCGGCTTCGGGGGCAGCGTGTGGGCACTCGTGGAGAAGAACGCCGCCGAGCGATTCCTCCCCCAATGGCGCGAATCGTACGTTGAGCATTTCCCAGTCGTTGCCTGTCGCTGTGAGTTTTTCGCTACGCCTGCCGGTCCCGCAGCGATGCCCGTGGGAGCGTGATACACAGGGTGAGGGGCGACAGCTCTGCGGCGGGCGGGCGTGGCTCCAAAGCGTCCCGTTCGTCTCGGCAATCCACGTGACGAACACTCCATTTCAAAAGCGGGTTGTCGCAACTGCAATTCGACGAAAGTAGGTTTCCATCACGTTGTTTAACCGGTAGCCGCAGGCGACGTCGTTTGTGCATATCGCGTTGATTGTGCAATGGCATCGCCTGCGGCTACCGGCTAAACGACACCCTCGCTCTTGACCACGCCCCTCGCTTCACCCTTGAACCGACTTTGTCGGCTCTTGATCTGCCATTGTCTGAGACTTGTACCGATCGTGCGGGCGCTGTCGCCTACACAGCCCACGAAGCGAGTAAAATGTGGGCGGGCGACGCGGCTTGGTCAACTTGTACGTGCACGTGTGTCGATGTCACTGATAAGCGGTAGTAGCAAGCCGTTGCGGTTGTTCGGCTTCGGCGCGCTCCGTATAATTCTCCACAACAGGGCGAAGCGCATTAGGAGTGTGGGGTTTGGCGGATAAACCCAAGATTCTCTTTATTGGCGACCAAAACGACACGGATCGTGCGCTGATCGACCGTCTTCGTGAAACGCACGATGTCGCGGAACTGGAGTCGCCTGCCAGTGCGCTCAACAACGTCGATCTGAATGGATACGACGGTCTCTTTCTCGCCTCGAGTCGTTGTGAAGAGGCGCTCAAGCTCGAGCACCTTTCCCAAAGCGAACGCATCCTCAAGGGCATGCCTGACGGCGTGGTGCTGCTCAACAGCGACAACACGATCAGCTGGGGCAACGACCGCATTATCAAGTGGAGCGGTCGCGACTCGGTGCAGGGCGCGAATTTCTATTCGGTGCTCGGCAGTCCTGAGATTTTGGGCCCCGACTTCTGCCCCTTCCACACGGCGTTGACTACGGGGCGGGCCAGTGTTTCGACCCTGCGAGCCGCCGAGAGCCAGTTCTTCCAAGTGCATGCCGCGCCGGTCTACGAGAATGGCGAAACGCCCACGAAGTTGATCGTCACCGTTCGCGACATCACCCAAGAGATGTTGCAGCAACAGAAGTTGCAGGCGATCCATCGGGCCGGCATCGAACTTGCCGACCTGACAGCCGAAGAAGTCTTTCAGATGGAGGTGGCCGAGCGGCGCGAACTGCTCAAGTCGAATATCCTCCATTACACGAAGGACTTGCTCAACTTCGACGTGATGGAGATCCGCCTGCTGGAACAACAAACCGGCGAACTGGTATCACTCTTGTGCGTAGGCATTGACGACGAAGCGGCGAAGCGACCGCTGTTTGCCCAACCGCAGAACTACGGTGTTACCGGGTTCGTTGCGGCGACCGGCAAGAGCTATCTTTGCGAAGACACCGAGGAGGATCCGCTCTATATTCAGGGTTTTAAGGGCGCCAAAAGTTCGATGACCGTGCCACTAATTCTCCACGACGTGGTGATCGGCACGTTCAACGTCGAAAGCCCTGAGCCGCGGGCGTTCAGCGAGAGCGACTTGCAGTTCCTCGAAATCTTCTCGCGCGACGTGGCGGCCGCGCTGAACACGCTGGAGTTATTGGCGGCTCAACAGGCGAACACGGCGCAGGCGAGCGTCGAGGCGATACACAGTGCGGTCGCGCTGCCGGTCGATGAGATCCTCAACGACGCCGTCAACGTGATGGAACGGTACATCGGCCACGAGCCCGAGATGGTCGAGCGGTTGCAGTCGATCCTCCGCAACGTGCGCGACATCAAACAGATGATTCAAAAGGTGGGGCAGAAGATGATTCCCACCCAGGCCGTGCCGACCGCTTCGCAGATGGAGCAGCGACCCAAGCTGCACGCCCAGCGGATTCTGGTGGCCGACGCCGACGAGGGCGTTCGCAGTGCCGCGCACGCGTTGCTTGAGCGGTACGGTTGCGTTGTCGAAACGGCCCACACCGGAGACGAAGCGGTCTTCATGGTGCGCAACTGTGGCCCCGACGACGGTTACGGCGTAATCATCGCCGACATCCGCATGCCCGACATGAACGGCTACGACCTGCTGTTGAAGCTGCGCGATGTGATCGACCCGGTGCCGCTCGTGCTGATGACCGGTTTTGGCTACGATCCGACGCACACGATTGTCAACGCTCGCAAGGCCGGCTTGCCGACGAACTCTGTGCTGTACAAACCGTTCCGCCTTGACCAACTGCTGACCACGGTCGAAAGCACACTAGATCAATTCGGCCAAGTGCCGTTGGTGTGATAGGAAATGATGATTGACGATCCCATCGTGGACGAGATACGTCAGATTCGACGATCGTATGCCCAGTCTTTGAACAACGATCTTCACGCGATCTGCGAGGACCTACGACAGCAGGAAAAAGAATCGGGCCAAGCAATCCGGACACCAACAACGATTGCTCCTGAAGAGTCGGCTTCCGAATCCAAATAAGCGTCCGCGTCTACCGCCCCGAACCCCGCCGCATGCTTGTACTGCAACTACTGATGTTCTGCCTCGCCGTGATGGGGCACTTCGCGCTCTGCGTGGTGGCGCATAACCAAGTTCACTCGACGACACTGCCGGCTTGGGCCATGCGTTGGCTGAACTACCCGTTGTATCTGGCGAATCTGGCGGCGATTCCCGCGATGATGGCTTGGCGATTCAGTTGGGGCGATTTGTCGACGGGCGCGGCCCTGACCACGGGGGTGTTTCTGCCGCTCGCGTATTTGGTGATCGGTTGGGTCGGGGCCGTGCTGATGTATCCCCTTTGGATTTGGCGGAATAACTTTAGCGACTACGCCCGAGTCACCATCGCCAATCACACGACCGTACGCCGAATCGATCGCGAAGTGACGGGCTCTTTGACCGGCGACTGGCATACCGCCTTGCTCGCACGAGTGCCCGGCAATCAGATCTTCAAGCTGCACATCCACGAAAAGGAAGTGCACATCCCACGGTTGCCGAAGGCGCTGGAGGGTTTGTCGATTGCCCACCTTTCCGACTTGCACATGCTGGGAAATCTGCGGCGCGAGTTTTTCGAGTCGCTCGTTGAACATACGAATAGCTTGCAAGCCGATATGATTGCCGTCACGGGCGACATCGTTGAGAAGGACCGCTGTGTGGATTGGTTGGCGGGCACGCTCGGCCAGCTCTCAGCACCGTGCGGTGTCTACTTCGTACTGGGGAACCACGACAAACGCGTCAGCGACGCTGGGCGGAGTCGCGATACTTTGACCGCCTGCGGCCTGATCGACCTGGGCGGAACCTGGCAACAAATCGAGATTCGGGGCGAGTCGGTGTTGTTTGCAGGCAACGAGTTGCCGTGGTTCCTGCCGGGGCCGGACATGTCGACCGCCCCCCCGCGCGGCGAAGATGGTCGGCCGCTGCGCATTCTGCTTTCGCATTCGCCCGATCAAATCGAATGGGCCAAGGCACACGATTTCGACTTGATGCTGGCCGGACACACGCACGGCGGTCAGATTCGCTTGCCGCTGGTTGGACCGGTTGTCAGCCCCAGCGTCTTCGGCGTGAAATACGCCAGTGGCACGTTCTTCGAGCCGCCAACATTGATACACGTCAGCCGTGGCTGTTCGGGCGAACAGGCGATACGTCTCAATTGCCCACCCGAGTTGGCGAAGGTCGTTTTGCGCGGCGAAGAATAGCTGACGGTGTGCCGCGTTGCTTTGGGGTTTTCGCCTCTACTCGTTCTTCTCTCTTTCTTTCCATGCGGGCAGGCAAGCCGCTTGCCTTCGTACTCAAAAAAGGTACAATTGTACTCACAATAGGTACAATCATGGCTCGGTTCAATCTGATTTCAGCCCTGTTTCCGAAAAACCGACAGGCGGTTTTGGGGCTTCTACATGGACAACCTGGCAAAACCTACTATTTGCGCCAAGTTGTTGAGAAAACTGGCTTGGGGGTTGGGCATGTGCAACGCGAACTCAATCGCCTCGCCGAAGCGGGAATCATTCGACGATTCAAGCGAGGACGCCATGTCTTCTTTCAGGCCAACGAAAACTGTCCGATCTATGGCGAGTTGCGACAGATCGTGATGAAGACGATTGGCGTTCACGACGTGCTGGCGGCGGCGCTCGAGCCGCTACGAGAGCTTATCCGAGTCGCGTTTGTATTTGGATCCGTGGCTCGTGTGACGGAGCGATCCGACAGCGATCTCGATTTGATGGTCATCGGTGATGTGACGTTCGCCCAAGTTGCGGCGGCGATTCGCGACAGCGAGTTGGAGATCGGCCGCGCAATCAACCCGGTTGTCTATCCACGCGATGAGTTCATGCGCAAATTGTCTGAAGGTCACCACTTCCTGACATCGGTCTGCAAGGATGATAAGCTATTGGTCATTGGAGACGACGATGACCTTGCAGCTTTATCTGGACAATCACTGGATTCGCGGCCATGAAACGTCTCGACAGGAACTCGCCGAGTTGCTGGCCATAGGGGCAAGGGATATTGAGCAAAGTCAAACCGCTGGTCTCGGACCCGAGTGGCGTTTCAGCATCGCCTACAATGCGGCGCTTCAACTGGCGACAGCGGCGTTGGCGGCGGCTGGGTATCAAGCGGAGCGGCAAAACAAACATCAAAGAACGATCGAATGCCTTGCTTTTACTGTGGGGATGGATCGAAAGGAAGTCGATTTGCTCGATCTCTTTCGTCGCAAAAGGCACGGCAACGTTTACGATCGAACGGGTGCCGTTTCCGATCAAGAAGCATCGGAAATGGTCGCTTTCGCCCAGAATCTCCAGCAAGTTGTCAAGGCTTGGCTGCAAGAGCATCATCCCGATCATGCGCCGCCATAGTACCCGGGCAACGGCATGTGGTAGACATTGAGAACGATGATCTGAAAGTACGACAGCCATGTTCGGTCTCTTTAAACCAAAACCACCGATCAGCGTCACCTGGAAAGTCTGGACCGAGCAGCGCATGCAATGGCTGGCCGAGCGGCTGGGGGCGCGGCGGATCCTCGCAGCGCCCGTCCTGCTGCCGACCGACGAGTTCTTTCCGGGTGAATTCAACGGCGAAGCGGTCGACGCCCAGCGGCTGCTTGGCCAGTTGGGTGAACACTTGAAGATCAATACATCGCGGCTGAAGATCGAAGTGGGTGACGATGAGCGGACTGAAGGGGCCGCGATTCTGTTCGACAATTCGGGCGAACAGACGACGCTCTACATGCACGAGTCGATCGCTGGCAACCGGCAAAAACTGCTCGACAACTTTTCAAGGATTTTGGCGTACGAAGCGCTGTTCCGCGAGGGGCAACTGACGAGCCAGGAGAGCGATGCCGAACTGGTTCGCGAGTTGTTTCCCGTGTTTCTTGGCGCCGGCCTGCTGTCGGCGAACGGAACAACCGCGAAGTCGTGCCGGGGTGGTGGAAGTGGAGGAACCTGGCGTTGGTGGAACATCGGTGGGCAAACCCAGCTTCCACCACATGCGAAGGGCTACGCCCTAGCGCTGTTCGCATGGGTGCGGCGTGACGAAGGCTCGTCTTGGTTGCAACAGGTATCGACTGAAGTCGCGGATGTGATGAGTGATAGCCTGCGCTACCTTAAGAAAACCGAGGACTCTCTCTTCACTCCCGATAACGTGGGTGTTGCGCCGACGCCGTCGACGCTGTCGGGCTTGATCCGCCAACTCGAACAAGGGTCCGACTCATCAAAAGTGGCGGCGCTTTGGGAGTTGGCCGAAATGGGATCGAAGGCGTGCGAAGCGGCCGCCCCCGTGGCAAAGCTGTTGCACCATCGATTGCCGGAGATCCGCGGCGAGGCCGTGAAGACTTTGGGACAACTTGAAGAGGTTGGGGCTGCACAAATTGATGGTCTCTTCGACGCACTGGAAGACCGTGACGAAAGGGTGAGAGCCAACGCAGCACTCGCTGTTGCCATGCTACGACCTGATCCGGCCCGAACGTTGCCAATCCTGGAAGACCTGCTCGAGATCCGCACGCCGGAGGTCACCACCGCGGTCTGCGCCACTTTCGCCTCGTATGGACGCGATGCGGAAGCTTCCACCAAGCCGGTCTTCGCCGCGTATCGACGCGCAGTAGTGGAGTGTCAGTACGCCGTTATCGAACTGATCGCAGGAACTCTGCTCTGCATTCATGAAAACCCCGAGCAGTACGCAGACGATCTTTTTGGTGAACACGACGACGACCTGCGAGAAAATGCGCTGAACGCTCTACAAGCGGCTCGAGAGGGACAGCCGGCGGCGAGTGCCCAAGCTGACGGTTGTGGCAACTGTTGACCGGCGAAATGTCGCGGCGACACTTGTGTCGCGTTGACGATCCACCCAGGTGAAACTGGACATCGATTTCACGTGAACGTGGGGCAAGCCCAGCTGCTAACAGATGAATCCCGGCGCGAGCAGATTGACCATGCGGTCGATGGCGACGACTCCCTGTTCCCGAAAGACGGTTTCACCGGCCGTTCGCTCGGTTGGGGCCGACTCCGAATCTTCAACTTCCGGCAATCGGTATCTGGCGGCGGCGGCGAAGAGCGCCATGTCGCACGACTCAAACTGCTGTATCGCGAGACGCAATTCCGTCGCGCTCTCATCGCGGTGGTCGAGTGAGCAAGATAGCCCCGCTGACGCCAGCGTCGCCAGGGCGTTCATCCAGGCGAGGGGGCGTCGTCGCATCCAGCGGATATCCTGTCGGACGGAGTGGATCTTCTGCTTGGTTCGATCGCCGCCGGCCAGCATCGCGAGCCGTGTTCGTGCGCGAATATGCCGCATGAGGAATTGCATGATTGGTTGATAGGCATGCAAGCTCGTTGAGAAGCCCGGCCAGGCTGCCCTGATCTGCTGTTCGGCCGCTTCCGGTTTCGAGTCGAAAAGTTCGATCGAAACGCTACCCACCGTCATGTAGACGTTCTGCAGAAAGAACTGCTTCTGCGGCCAATCTGCGGCGGCTTCTTGCGCATGTCGTCGGGCGGTTGCCACGTCATCCTTGGCCAACCAAATCATATTGCCGAAGAAAGTACGCGCGGCAAGCGCCGAAAACTTGTCACCACGAGCCAATGCATTGCGGACAAACGGTTCGACCTTCTGCTGCAGTCGTCGGAGATCGCCCTGAAAAAAGAATGAGGAAATGTACGAAATGTAGATGACGCCCATTTCCCAAAACGAACCGTTAAACCTTTCTCTCGTATGTCGTTCTGCGCGTTCAAGCAACTCGCGACTGATCGCCCAATCGCCGGTGAACGATCGCGCGGCGCCTTCGAGGTTGAGCGCGTCGGAGATGGTGCCAGGGTCCCCAGATTCCTCGGCAAGGTCTTTCGCCGTCTGAAACAGCCAAGCCGTCCTTTTCGTCCATCGACCGCCTGAAAGGACGGTGACATTGCCCTGGGACGCGTGCACTCGTGCGATCTCCGCCAGCGAGCCACTACGCAATGCAAACAAGGGGTATCGACAGATGAACGCCATACCGCGCGTGGCGTGTGTCATCCCGACGAGCGCCCCCACCGTCCAACAGACATCGAGCCGCAGTCGATCCAGTGGCGGCAGTTCGTAGTTGTCCCGACGGTGGTACCCTAAACCGCGCAGGCGAGTTAGCAGTTGGTATTTCACGGCCATGAGCAACGCGGCTCGGTTGGTTTTGGAAATCTTCATGCCGACTGCCTTGAGCGCCGGTTCGAGTGTGTTGATTCCCTCGTCGATGTAGCCTGCTTTCAAATGTTGAACGGCCGAGAGCCGCAATAGCTCTAGTGCGTCGTAACCATCAGACAGTGCCGCCGCACACTGAAACTCTTTGGCGGATTGCAACGTATTCCCAGCGTTCGCCAACGCGATCGCCAACTGTTTTCGCAGGCCACATTCATCGGTAAGGAGGCCATCACCGATGGCGAGCACGTTCTCGTAGAGGCTTGCCGCGTGATCGAACGCGAGTGATGCGGCCGCCGCCTCCGCCGCTTGGATTCCGTATCGACAGGCTTTTTCGACGTTACCGCCGGCCAAAAAGTGCTGATAGAGGCGGCTCGGCTCAGGCGTGGCGGATTCTTCAAGCACGTCGGCCATGCGCAAGTGGTGCGCCCTTTTCCGGTCCTCGGGAACAATCGCGGAGACGATTTCGCGGATTCGGTCGTGACTTGGCTCGATAGCCAACGATCCTCCCGCGTTTGTGTTGCGCACCAATCCCAATGACAACAAGGGAGCGAGCGAGGACTGGGCGATGGCATTTTCGCCGACAATCCGCTGGATATCGTCGACGCGCAACGGATGCCCAATCACGCAGACAAGCTGCAGTAGTTCGCGGGGGTTCTGTTCCAATGATTCCGTCAGTTGTTCAAGTGTTGTCGCGTATTGTCCCAAGGTGGGCATGCGCGATGCGTCGGTAGCCTTCCAGAACTCTCGCAATTGAATCAACTGTCGAATCACAAACGGATTGCGTTCCTTTTCGGACGAGATCGCCGACAAGATCGTTTCATCCTCACAATCCAAATGCCGTGCCATTTGCTCGACCGCCGACCGCGGCATAGGCCCGAGTTCGATTTCGTTCGACGAGAGTTCGAAGGAGTCGCTTAGATAGCCCTCGTGAAATCGTCGCAAGCACAAACTCTGCTGGTATCCGCTGCGGTAAGTAATGATCAGTTGGAGGGGCGGTGCATTGGGCGGGCGGATCAATTCCAGCAGAAGTGCGGCGCTATCGGCATCGCCCCATTGCAGGTCATCTACGAAAAGAACAACGGGTCGATTGTCGCAAAGCTTTTCGAACACCGCTCGCAGCTCAGCGACCGCGCACTGTAGCACCTCGCGTTCGTCGTGAATTGCCGCCACGGACGAACCGACATCATCTCTCGCGAAGCGGCGAAACACTGGAAAGAGACGTACGATCGCGTCGAATCGAAGGTCTTGCGAATCGAAACTCGGTTCAAGGAGGTGTTCTCGCAGGGACTCCATGATCCCGTCGAACGCTTTGTGGGATATGGCTTCGCGTTCGTAGCATCGCCCGCGCAGTACAAGCGCATCGCGGTTCTTTTCCAACGCTTGCAAGTGGTGATCGACAAGCGCCGATTTACCGATACCCGGCGGCCCCACGATCTGCGTCAGTGCTCCGCGTGTTTTCTGGACTTCGGCAAAGGCGCGAGATAAAACACCAAGTTCTTCGTCGCGTCCGAAAAGGCCTGCAGCATCCGCAGGAGGGAGTACCGGTGTGGCGGTCGGCGGTTGGTCTGATTGGTTTCCCCATAGCTGTAGGATCTTTTCGCCGCTCGGGCGCTGATCGGGGTCGAACGACAGCAGGCCGTTGCAGATCTCGACGACGTCGGTCGGACAACGCTCGACGATCGCCGGCGGTAGCTGCACGGATGCCGAATTGGCCGCGGTTTCGCTTCGAGTTGGCAAGACGCCGGTCAGCACCTCGTGCAAGATGATACCCACGGAATACCAGTCGCTGGCCGCGGTCACGGTTTTGCCCGCGGCTTGCTCCGGCGCCATGTAGGCGCGGGTGCCAGCGATCGTTGCCTTCTGCTTGCCCTTCTCATCGTTGTCGCGGGCGTGCAGCACGAGCCCGAAATCCAGCAAAATGACGCGATCGCTGCGATCCACCAAAACGTTTCCAGGTTTCAAATCGCGATGCAAGATGCCTGCCTGGTGCAGAACTTTCAAACCGAGCGCCAATTGTGCGAGGCTGGTTCTCAATCGTTCGAATTGCTCAGGTGAATCAATTGGAACGTCTACGATGTCGTTGCTGCGATCGCCGTCTGCCGCTCCGTGGCGAATGTAATCCACCAACGAAACGCCATCGATCAGTTCCATGGTGAAGAACCATCGTCGATCGACCTGGTACAAATGGTCGAGGACGACGAGGTTCGGATGCGCCACGCTTGCCAACGTGCGAAACTCTTTTTTGATTCGAGCTGTGGCCTTACTGCCGCTACGATGCAGAGTTTTCAGGGCGACATGTTGACCGGTTCGTTGGTTGACGGCGCGGTAAACCGTGCCCATGCCGCCGCGTCCCAGTTCTTCCAGGATCAGAAAGTCCCCAAGCGTGAGATTGCCAAGATCGCCGCCCATGATCGGTTGGAGTTGCCCCGCCGTGACGACGCCAGATCGCAGCAGATCGTAGATCAATCGCTCGACGGACGTATACTTCCCGGCGTCGACTCGATCACTGAGTAATCGTTTGATTTCTTCCGCGTGCGTGTCGTCGCCGCTGGCAAGGCGTTCCGCCAGGGCATGGGCTGTGTCGGGAGGATCAAGCTCGATCGAATCGATCGACGCCGCTTGCAGACGCTGCGCCAGCGCCACCGCCTGTTCGTGGATTTCGATGCTTTCGTTCGCTTGTGTGTGCCGCGGCCAGAACCTCTCGAGTCGCATCAAACAAGATTGCGCCTTCTGAAACTGGTCCAAGTCGCCGGGTGACAACTCGGCCGGACCAAAAGCGACTTCGGAAGATATCGACCCCGCCGCTAGAGCTTGGTCGTAATCAACCAAGAGCTGATCGACAAGATCCGGATCGCTCTCAGCCTTGTGCTGCATCGTCCTTCTCCAGCACCGTTCGCAGCTTGGCGATGGCACGCACCCAAAGTTTGCGAGCTGCTTCGGACGAGCGATTCATTTGCTCTCCGACCTGCTCGAACGTCATGCCGCCGCGATGATGCAGTTCGAGCACCTGGCGATAGTCGTCCGAAAGGCTTGCAATCGCCCGTTCCATTTGCGCTTGGTCTTCCTGTTGCGTCACTTCCTCCGAGGGCGTTTGAACGACGGCCGGGATATCGATCTCCTGCGGCCGCTGGGAATCGTCGTCGTCCAGCGGCAATTCCCTCGATACGTCTCGCTTTTCCGCTTGGTGGAAGCGACGCTCTGCGTCAACCGCGTTGTTGTGCAGAATGCGACGTAGCCAAGCAAAGAACTCGTCTCGGCTTGTGCCCAAGAATTGCTCGATGCCACGGTGGGCATCCATCAGCGTTTCTTGAACCAAGTCGGACGGCGCCACCTTCGCCTGTACGTGTTTGGGCAACTCGCGATTCGCCACGTGCAATAGGTACTCGCGGCAAAGCTCGACCAACTCGCCCGAGGCCTTTTCGTCACCATTACGCGCAGCGTCAATCAAATCCCTCAGGGGATCGATTTCGCCAGTGGAACGTCCGCCACTAGAAGTGTTGTCCATCTTACAGAGCAGTCTGTGGGTCCATGAGTTTGCCCCCCACTTTAACGGGGTGGCCACATTGTGCACAAGAGATCAGTCGCAGCACGTTGCAAATTGGTGGTTAACAACGCTTTCGAGCCCGCAAAAGGGCGAAAACGTAGCGGCGACTTGGGCAAGGTTTTTTCCTAGCGGGCGTCCGCTTCTTGGTGGAACTACGCCTAGTGGAATAGAGAGCCGGTTTTTCGTTACCAAAATACGTGACACCAATCAGATCTCTCGGGGCGGTGGCTGGGGCAGCGCCGCCCTCTTTTTTTCGCCAGAAGCACACCGACGATAATTGAAGTGACGACTCCAACGACATCGCTGACAAGAAAAATGCTGTTGGGGCTGGCCGATGGCTGTCCCTACCATCGGGCCGATCAGTCGGCATGCGCGCTCGACGAGATTCGTGCTCGCTATCAATCACAATGGCAGGATTGGGTCTCGGATCTGACTGACGAAGATTGCCAAGATATTTACCGCATTCACCTCGACTGCCAGCACTGCCACCGAGGCGCACTGGCACGCCCGATGATTTGACCCGCCGCGTTGCTGCTCACGCCCCTTTGGCGATGCTCTCCGTCAGTCGCCAGACGCCGGTGGTCGGATTGCGGTGCTCTTCCCCGTCGGCCATCGCGTTTTCATCCAACCGTTTCGCGCGCTTGCGCGCGGCTTGATAGCCATCGGCGAAGTCCTGGGCGAAATCGACGTGTTTGTCGTATCGGGGTAGGTGTTTCTTCAGCATCTTCAACATTTTGTCGCGAGGCTGCATTCCTGGTTGCTCGGCAAAATGCAGATACAACCAAAGCTCAATGCAGGGGTTGGAAATTGCGAGTTCCAATTCGCTGTCTTTCGCCATTTGTTTCGCGTGTTCGTAGTTGGGATGGTCGTCCCTGTCAAACACACACCAAACTTCATCGTAACTGAGGTTGTCGTCTTGTTCGTTTTTGGCGCGTCGTTCCGCCGCCTGTTTCTCCGCCTTGGCGACCTCGACGATCGTTTTGGGAACTCCCGCTCCTTTCTGGTATTTGATGTCAACGCGCGGGTTTCTGGCGGCCTTGCGAAACCCTTCCAGGTATTCCGGCTCGGTCACTTCGCCCTCGGTGACGACAAGAATGCGCGGTTTGACATCGCGGAAGGGAGCCCGTCGGGCGGGACGACGTTTTCGATCTCGTTTGCCCACCGACTACGTCTCCGCGGTAATCCACTCGATGTCGCCCAAAAACGGAATCGCGCCGTAGCGTCCCTGCAAATAACCGCGTTCGAGATTCTCCGCCTTGCGGGGCTTGTAGTCGGTCAGCGGATAAAGCCGCGTGCCGCCGTCCTTGTCCTTTTCCGTAAACCAGATCTGATCGCGGCGAAGTGGCGGTTCGCCCAGCGTCGTGCCCAGCAGATTCGTGTCGTGGGTCGTGAAGATGATTTGCGCGTTGTTGGGATTGGTTCTTGGATTGTTGAACAACTTTACGATCACAGAACCGAGAAGCGGGTGCAAACTCGATTCCAATTCGTCCACTAACAAAACGCGGCCCGAGTCAAGCGTACGGAAGATGGATGGGGCCATGCAGAAGAGGGCTTTCGTACCTTCGGATTCCTCCTCTAGTTCGAGCCATGGTTTTTCGTCACTCACTTCGTGCTTCAGAAAAACTTGATCTAGCATGTATCTCCCGCTACCAACTTCAAGCGATTCCGAACGGTCGACTTTGACGTCGACAATGCCGGTGT
>Ga0180435_10001257_pt1 | contig 26606 bp, 22 predicted proteins | sample SS_ome_3_FD_132467 | JGI IMG/M metagenome (GOLD analysis project Ga0180435, IMG submission 132467) | Hypersaline lake sediment archaeal communities from the Salton Sea, California, USA - SS_3_S_1 metaG | ecosystem: Environmental > Aquatic > Non-marine Saline and Alkaline > Hypersaline >... | reverse complement strand
CAACCGCAATTCACGCTCTTCGGCCTCACGCGCGGCGCGGGCTTCTGCTGCCGCTTCTTTCTCTGCTTCTTCTTTGGCTCTGGCATCAGCCTCGGCTTTCGCCTTGGCCGCCGCTTCAGCTTTGGCTTTGGCTTCCGCTTCGGCTTTGGCCTTGGCTTCCGCGTCGGCCTTGGCTTTGGCTTCAGCTTCTACCTTGGCCTTGGCATCCGCTTCGGCTTTCGCCTTGGCTTCTTCTTCGGTTTCCACCGGAGCGGCCGGCGCTTCCTTCGCCTCTACTTTCTCTTCTTTGGGTGGTGCCGGTGCCGCTTCTTTCTTCGCCGGGGCGGCCGGAGCCGCCTCTTTGGCTGCAGGAGCGGCTTTCTTGGCCGGTGCAGCCTTCTTCTCTTCTGCGATGGTCAGATCCGGTTCCGGCGCAAGCGCCGCAAAATCGATTTCCACATCGTCTGTCAGCTTCGAAATCGGGGCCGAATCAGCCAGACTGCCGCCGTCGCCGAGGGCGTTGATGAATTCTTTAGCCAGCCGGATGGATTCGGGGTGGCGCATGATCAGAATATTGGAACCGGACAGCAGGTAGGAAACCGCACCGACCGCTTCCATCAGGATTCCGCGCCGTTCAGGGTCGCCCAGCACCGGGTCTTCCTCGACCGTTTGTTTGGCTTCCTTGCACTTCCAGACTTCGTTGCCGAGATTGTTGATCATCGGGTACTGGAGCTTGTCGTCTCCCTGGGTCAGTGCCGCCATGCCGAGGCGCTCCATGACCGAGTAGGAATACTCCAGCCCGTAGCCGAGCCCGCCGGTAGTCGGATCGACGATGACATGATCCATCGGCATACCGATGTTCTCCAGCAGGATGTTGATCTGCTTGGCCAGGTTCACGTCGATTGGGGACGAGGAAATCAGCGAATGATTATATCCCATCGCCGCTGCCGCGATTCCCTTGTAATTTTTCTCCTCTACCGGACCAAGCAGCAGGTTTTCGTTTTCGCAGGCTGCGCAGATAGCCTTCATTACCTCCTCATCCTTCTCCGGGTTGGTGCAACCCCAGATAATGAGCGGTACATCGATGGCTTCTTTCACTTTTTTCGTGGTTTCCGCCGCCGACGCGGCACTGGCATCCTGGTCGTTCGGGTCGATGGACTTCAGCTGAAGCACGATAGCCTCGGCACCGTATTCATCGACGCATTTCTTCGCCCATGCCGCCGGATCAGAGATGACGTCCTTGAAGGGCGCGAGCGCCGCTTCCGGCCAGTCCGGCGGCTCCATGTCCCAGATCTCCATCGCAATGACGGGCTTGTTCGGCATGTCTCCTTCAAAGGTATAGAAGGGATAACATGTCTCCCCGCCCACGGTCAGGGCTGAATCTCCTTTACCGACGGATATTGCCTTGATAACACCGGTGTAGGATTCTTTGGTGAGTGCAAATGCCACAGTCGCCTCCTCAGGGTTAAAGTTTGCAGTCTGCGGTCAGAACCTCAGTTCTCGACCACCAGCTTTTTCCAGATTTCCATGCGTTCCTTCACTCGTGGAAATTTCTCTATTTCCGTATGTGGTATGAACATTGCCGCTACATAATGATCCATATATGAAGCTGTTTCTGAAAGTTCAAAATTTGTCATTTTCCCGGTCACTTCAACGACATCCTGGCGGATACGGTTGGTCAGTGAACTCATGCGGGCGCCCATCAGGGACCCGTTGCCGATGAACACGACGCGCTCCGGATCGATTTCGGGCAGCAGCCCGATGGTCATCGCTTTTTCCAGGTCTATGTACGAGCCGAAACCGCCGGCCAGGATAATGCGTTCGATCATGTCCATGCTGAAACCGATTTCTTCGAGCAGGGTCATGCAGCCGCTGTAGACCGCACCTTTCGCCCTGATCAGGTTGTCGATGTCGATCTCGGAAATCGTAATGTCGCGGTCGATCTGGGTCTGCTCCCGGTATGCAAGCACGAATTCCCAGATGCCTTTGTTTTCCCTGATGCGATCGGTTTTGAGGTTGCGGGCGAATTTGCCGCGATTGTTGATCACTCCCATTTCGAACATCACCGCCACCATCGTGATCAGACCCGACCCGCAGATCCCTTTCGCGCGGACATCGCCGATGGTCAGCAGCATCGGCTCAAACGTGACCGGATCGAGAGAGAAATCCTCTATGGCGCCTTTTGCCGCGCGCATGCCGAATTCGATGCCGCCGCCTTCAAAAGCCGGTCCCGCCGAGCATGCGGTGCAGGCAAGCCAGTCTTTATTGCCGATCACGATTTCGGCGTTGGTGCCGATATCGAGGAACAGGGTCAATTCGTCTTCACGGTACAGCCCGGTGCCCATGATGCCGGCCACAATATCGCCGCCCACGTAGCTCGACACGGCCGGATACATCAGCGCAATCGCGTGCTCGGCCATCTCCAGGCCGATGGTCGCCGCCCTGAACGGCGGGTACATGGTTGCCGCGGGCACATACGGGGAACGGCGGATATAACGGGGATCGATGGCCAGCAGCAGCTGGGTCATCGTCGTGTTCCCGGCCATCGTGATCGTGGCGATATCGTCGCAGTCGACCCCGCTGCGGGTAATGATCTTGCCGAGAATCTTGTTGATCGTCGCCACCACGGCCTGCTGCATTTTCTTCAGGCCGTCACCTTTTTCGGCATACATGATACGGCTGATGACGTCTTCACCGTAGCTGATCTGGCCGTTGAAATCGCCGTCTTCAGCGATGCTCTCGCCGGTATGGAGATCGATCAGCTGGCCGTAGAGGGTGGTCGTACCGATATCGAGGGCAATCGCATAGTTCTGCCTGGTCGTATCGCCGATCTGGACATTGGTCAGCAGCGTCTTGCCGCCGTCGCGAACCGGCCGTACGAGCGTAACGGTAATTTCGAAATTCTGCTCGCGAAGGATAAACGGCAGTTTCCTGATTACCGGCATGGTCAGTTCGAGCCGGTGCTCGTCGGCCTGCAGTTTGAGATATTCGATCAGCCGGGTCACATCCGGCATGTTGTTCTGGGCATCGGGAGGCGTCAGCTGCAGGTGAATTTTCTCGACCGGAGGAATGAACAGCCCCTGCTCCTTGAGGCTTTCAAAATCCATCTGCTGGATGCGGGCCGTACGTCTCGGGCTTACCGTCTGGTCGAAAACGGAACGATCCATCGCCGATTCAACCGGCACCCGTATCGTTGCATCCCCGACAATCCGGCTCTGGCAGGCAAGGCGGAATCCGGCTTCCTGGTCTTCCGGGCTGATGCGCTCGGACAGACCACCTTCTACCGCACCGGCTTCGACCTGCACCCGACACTTTGCACAGACACCTTCCCCGCCGCACGATGCATTGATGTGCACGCCCGCCTGGAGCGCAGCACGGATAAGACTCTCCCCTTCAGAAGCCTTGATGGTCCTGTTATACGGTAAAAATGTGATGGTGCATTCACTCATACGAGCTCCGGTCCAAAGAACAGTTGCACTGCCCGCCTTGACTCAGACCCGTGTACTCTACCAAAAAAGCAGATTTTTTAAAATGAAATCTCCGACTTAGTACGCCCGATACCAGCCACCCTGCCCACCCCCCTGGACTGACCAGTCACCCACAACCGTTAAGCATCTTTTATTACGTGATTTTTTTGGGGAAAAATTATAACCAAAGGAGTTTTTTCAGACTCATCTTTTTTGGTGATATATTTCATCAATTTTACAGAGCGGTCGGCAATGAGCGGTTGGCCAGAAAAAGGTGACTCACGGAATGGGGAAAATCAGGTGTCGCACTGTTTGCACCGGTGCAATTTAAGGTTAGGGAAATTGGAATTTAGTACTACTTTGCAGTAGGGGGCTTTTGTGAGACAGTTGAAAGCATGGAACACAATCGGCGGCGGTGGCGGTATGTTTTTGACTGCATCGCGGAGGCCCGCCGTATCAGCGGAACGGTTGGCAATGTAGGACAAAGGCCGAAGGCCTTTGTACCGGTTGTCGTGGAGCTGATGCGGCGATAAAGGCCGGAGAGCAGCAGTCAAAAACATACCGCCACCGCCCCCCCCCCGAAACGTCAATCATCCTAAACAAAACTTCTACAACGAATCCGCCACCTTGACCGCCTCCACAATAGCCCGCTTGGCATCCACTTCCCGCGCCTCCGCCGCACCGCCGATCAGGTGATATCCAATACCGGCATCATCTAATTCCTTAGCCAACCCCGTACACGACTCCTGCCCGGCACAGACCACAATCGAATCCGCCTCGATTCGTTTCACCCCCTCTTCGTGCTCGATAACCAGCCCGCCGTGTTCAACGGCACGATAGCTCACACCGACCATGAATTTCACCCTGTTGCGCTTGAGTTCCGAGCGATGGATCCAGCCGGTGGTTTTGCCCAGACCGACACCGGGTTTCGTATGTTTGCGCTGCAGCATGTATACGGTTCGCGCCGGAGGCGAGATCTCCGGATCCCGCAGGCCGCCGGCGGATTCATAAGAAACATCGACTCCCCACTCCGCCATGAAACGGTTCCGGTCAGGTTCTGTGTCCCGATCGTGCAGCAGGTACGCCGCCGCATCAAAACCGATGCCGCCGGCCCCGATTACCACGACCCGTTTACCGGCTTCCCGGCGACCGGAAATCAGGTCTTCATACGACATTACCATGGCGTTGTCGATACCGTCGATTTCGGGAATACGGGGCTTTATACCGGTGGCGACCACCACTGCATCGAACGATTGCAATTCATCCACCCCCGGAGACGACGACAGCCGCACTGCGACCCGGTGCAGTTCCAGCTGGTGGGCGAAATATCTCAGGGTTTCCGTGAATTCTTCCTTGCCCGGAATGTTTGACGCCAGCAGGAACTGCCCGCCGAGGCGTTCGGAGCGTTCGAACAGGGTGACATCATGTCCGCGCTCGGCCGCCGTGCACGCGCAGGCCAGGCCCGCCGGACCGGCGCCGATCACCGCGACGGTCCGGCGCGTGGTCGCCGGCACCAGGGGCATCTTGAGTTCATTGCAGGCGCGGGGATTGACCAGGCAGCTGGCGGTCTTTTTCTGGAAAATATGATCGAGGCAGGCCTGGTTGCAGCCGATACACGTGTTGATTTCTTTTTCCCGCTGAAGGCGGGCTTTTTTCACCCACTGCGGGTCGGCCAGAAACGGCCGCGCCATGCTCACCATATCACTGCAGCCTTCCTCCAGAACCGCTTCGGCGACGGCGGGCATGTTGATACGGTTGGTGGTTACGAGGGGGATCGCAACCTCCCGCTTCATTTTTTTCGTCACCCAGGTAAAGCAGGCCCGGGGGACCATCGTCGCAATCGTCGGAATCCGCGCTTCATGCCAGCCGATGCCGGTGTTGATGATGCTGGCGCCGGCTTTTTCGATTTCCTGTGCAAGCGTTACGATTTCCGGCCAACTGCTCCCGTCCTTGACCAGGTCGAGCATCGACAGCCGGTAGATGAGGATGAAATCGTCGCCGACCCGTTTCCGGATCGCGCGCACGATTTCCAGCGGAAACCTGATCCGGTTCTCGTACGAACCGCCCCACTCGTCCTCCCGCTTGTTCGTCTTGCGGGCAATAAACTGGTTGATCAGGTACCCTTCCGAGCCCATGATTTCGACCCCGTCATAGCCGGCCTGGCGGGCCAGATCGGCGCAGCGGGCAAAATCAGCGATGGTCGAGCGCACCCCTTTCGGCGACAGTGCCTTGGGGCGGAACCGGTTGATCGGGGCCCTGATTGCCGACGGCGCAACGCAGAACGGATGATATCCATAGCGACCGGTATGCAGGATCTGCAGGCAGATTTTCGTATCGCGCTGATGCACGCGTTCGGTGATAAGACGATGTTTGCCGACCTGGGATGTGCGGGCCAGCCGGATTGAAAACGGGAAGGCCCAGCCCGCCCGGTTCGGGGCTACGCCGCCGGTGACGATCAGGCCGACTTCGCCGTCCGCCCGTTCCCCGTAATACTGGGCGATTTTCTTGTAGCCATTGCGTTCCTCCTCGAGCCCCGTGTGCATCGAGCCCATCAGGACCCGGTTGCGGATTCGGGTGAATCCCAGATCAAGCGGCTCGAACAGAAGCGGATATACGGGATGTTTTTCTGCCATTGCTTTACCCCATTTGCGGCATATAGTTACCTGACATTTGCGAAACAGCAGTTCTTTCTCTCAACCAGAAACGACGGTCACGACCACAGATGCACTACGAAGGCAACATTTTCCGCCCGCCGAGCGAGGCGAACTCCATTCTGCTGCAGATCACGACCGGCTGCTCGCACAACAAGTGTACGTTCTGCGGCATGTACAAGGGGAGCCGCTTCAGCATCAAAGACGACGCAACCATCATGGCCGATATCGATTTCGCCGCCCAGCACTGCCGCCGCCAGCACCGGTTGTTTCTGTGCGACGGCGATGCCCTGATTCTGCCGCAGAAACGGCTCGTGCCGATTCTTGCAGCGATTCGGGCCAAACTGCCGTGGGTGACCCGGGTCGGCACGTACGCCAATACGAAATCGATCAGGCGCAAAACCGTCGATGAACTGGCCGAACTGCGCGAGCTCGGCCTGAAAATCGCGTACATGGGACTCGAATCCGGAGACGACAAGGTTCTCACAGCGATCAACAAGGGCAGTGATTCGGCCCGGATGATCGACATGGGCAGGAACATACGGGCTGCCGGAATCAAGCTGTCCATTACGGTCATACTGGGTATTGCCGGCATCGAGGGCTCCCGCCGTCACGCCCGGGAAAGCGGCCGTGTTCTCACCGCAATCGATCCCGAATACGTCGGCGCACTGAGCCTCATGCTGACGCCGGGCACGTCCCTGCACAACCAGTGGGAGCAGGGCACGTTCAGCCTGCCCGGCCCCCGCGAAATGCTCGAGGAACTGCAGATCATGATCCGCCATACCGATCTGAGCAAAGGCCTGTTCCACGCCAATCATGCGTCAAATTACCTGCCGATCAAAGCGCGGCTGCCCCGGGACAAGGAGGCGACGCTGCGGTTGCTTGACCGCGCCCTCGCCGGCGACGTCGACCTGCGTCCCGAATATATGCGGGGACTCTAGCGAGACAAGGGACGGCCCTGAGGCATACGGAATTTCGTCCTCGATCCGCCTGTTTCAGGTACGCCGACAGCCTACGCGGCCTGCTGCTCAAGTTTGAGCAGCTCCGCGGTTATCTCGTCGTCCATGGGTATCAGCGTACCGGTTTTATCGCTGACCACGAACGTAACCAGTGCATCGACAACGATATCGCCGGTTTCCTTCACCCTGATCTCCTGCTTCAGCACGGCTGAGCGGGATCCGATTTTTTCCAGATCCGTCGCCACCAGCAGCCGTGTGCCGGGCACGGCCGTCCTGCGATAATTCACGTTGATATTGACGACCATGAAGCCCAGCCCCCGGGCGGCCCATCTGGCGAGATCGACTTTTTTCTCAAAAACGGCCCAGCGGCCCTCTTCCAGAAATTCGAGATAGCGTGCGTTGTTGACATGTCCGTACATATCGACATGGTAGCCGCGAACGATTATTTCGGTTTGTGCCTGCATATGTCCAGCCGTTACTTGCCGAATGCCTGCAGAAACAGCTGCAGAGCAGACGGGTTGTTGGATTTGATCTTGCCGCCCATGAAGTCCCCCATACCGGGCCGATAACCGTCTTCCCAGATCGACAGGAAAAAGGCTTCGTCCGTTTTGCAGACGCAGTCGGCATTATCCACCGTACGGCCGTCTTCCACCGCGCAGGTATCGGGCGCCAGGCGGACGGTTTTCTTGAATTCCCCGAGGGAGAAATAATAAACCGTCTCCCTGTCAACCACCCCGGCCACGTAGGCTTCGGGCAACGAGGTAAAAATCGTTTCGATCACATCATCCTCCCAAAAGTCATTTCAATGCACCGGAGCATCCTGCTGCTCCAGCCGCTCCACCAGAATTTCGGCGATATCGATCGGTTTGAGCGCATCTTCGATGTCCGCCCCTTTCACGCCGTCTTCAAACATCGTCATACAGAACGGGCAGTTCGATACGAGCTGCGGGGCGCCGGTTGCAGCAGCCATCTCCACCCGCTTGATGCTGATCCGCTCCCCGATATTTTCATCGGCCAGGATGCGGCCGCCACCGGCGCTGCAGCAGAACGACTCGGCCCTGGACTTGTCCATCTCGATGATCGACCCGCCCGCCGCCTTGATCAGGCTGCGCGGCGGTTCATAGATATCGTTGTGACGGCCCAGGTAGCAGGAGTCGTGATACGTGCAGGAAAACGGCGCCGCCTTGATTTTGAGTTTTCCTTCCTGCACCAGTTCATCGAGAAATTCCGTGTACGTCGCCACGGCAACTGTCAGCCCGAGATCGCGGTAATCCTTGTTCAGCGTATTGAAGCAGTGCGGGCAGGTCGTCACGATCTTGGAAACGCCGCACCCCTGCAGCATGTCCACGTTTTCCATCGCCAGCGACTGGTACAGGTACTCGTTGCCCATCTTGCGCATCGGCTCGCCGCAGCATTTTTCATCCTTGCAGAGAATCCCGACTTTGATGCCGGCGGCCTGACAGAGTCTGACGAAGCTTTTGGCTATCTTGATGTTGCGCTTGTCAAAGGATCCATAACAACCGACAAAATAGAGGATGTCGACGTCGGGATCTTCACCGATGGCCTTGACGCCGACCTCCTCGGCCCAGTCTCCGCGTGACGCGTAGCCGCTGCCGAGCGGATTGCCGTTTACCTCGGTCTGCTCCATCGCGGCCATGACCTCCTCGCCGGGAAATTCACCCTCCATCAGTACCATCGAGCGGCGCAGTTCGACGATTTTCGGTACATGCTCGATCGCGGCTGGACAGATCTCCTGACATGCGAAGCAGGTTGTGCAGGACCACAGCACATCTTTGGAAATCACCTCGATGAGATTCTTCTCAGGATCGCCAAACGCCGTCTCGGTTATCTGGTTGACGACCTGCATCGGCGACAGCGGCTTGTCGGTATTCCAGGCCGGACAGCGATCCTGGCAGCGTTTGCACAGCGTGCACGCGTCACCGTCGAAAATATCTTTCCAGCTCAAGTCCTCGACCGCGGTCGCGCCAAATTTCTCGGCCTCCTCGTCTTCGAGATCGAGATTGACCAGCTTTCCTTTCGGACCGCGGTCCGCAAACAGGTAGTTGGCCGACGTGGTAATGATATGCCGAAACTTCGTGAACGGGATCAGCACGAAAAAGCCAATAACCAGAAACAGGTGAAGCCACCAGGTCAGCTTGTGCAGGACGAGCAGCGACGATTCGCCAAAACCGGCAAAGAGTTTTGCCAGGACCAGCCCGAGCGGAGACCAGACGGCCAGATCCGTTCCGAGTTCGGTGACGGCCATGCGGGCCCCCTCGATGACAAATCCAGTCACGAGGATTGCAAAGAGCAGGCCGTGCATGACCGCATCATCGGACTTCGTTTCGAGCCCTTCGGGCTTGATGATGTAGCGCCTCACGAAGAGGCCGCCCAGCATGCAGATCGCCAGCAGCCCGGCAAGATCGAGCGCGAGGGAGAAAAACAGGTAGAAAGCGCCTTTCAGAAAAACAAACCCGAAGAGCGGGTCGGTGAAGTCGGCCTGGATGAAGACGAGCGTCGTGCCGACAACAAGGACGAGAAAAGACCAGAAAAACAGGCCGTGCAGCGTGCCCGCACCGCCGCCCTTCAGGACCCGCGTCTGCGTCACGATGTCGCGGAACATCCCAAAGATGCGGACACCCCGGTCATCGAGACGGTCAAGCTCCCTGCCCTGCCGGTACACTTTGCTCCGTTCGAGGAATTTCATCGCAATGAAAATCATCGAACCGATTGCCAGTACATACATCGGAATCAGCGTCAGAGCGCCGTGGCCGACGTTCCAGTATATCTCGCGGGTAAATTCCATTGTTGACTCCTCTTGGTTGTTTATCCGAAGACATGAATCCGGTTTCCTACCCTCTATACAATTTGTTAACGTAAAGGTCAAGTGAAAGAATCATTTCATGGTCCTTAATTTGTTACCTGAGATACTGAAATTACATGCTATTTATTTTATTTGACACAATTATGACGATCGTGCTACTATCAGGCAACAAATTACGTAAAGGTAAAATAACCACAAAGAGCAACGCACACGGTCAAAGGACGCGTCATGGCTAAAAGCACCACCCAGAAACCAACCCAGATCGGAGCCCTGGCAAAGGATTTGGGAATCACGACCCGGACTATCAGGTATTACGAGGAAATCGGCCTGATGGGTAAAGGCGACCGCAAGCAAGGCAGCACCCGAACCTATAATCCCGATGACATCCTGCGCCTCAAATTCATCCTCAAGATCAAAGGTCTCGGCTTATCGCTCAAAGAGATCCAGGAGTTGTCGGACATTTTCGACATCAACGACCAGGATTTTACCACCATTACCCCGAAACTCATCGAGATGCTCGACCATCATATCGAAGTCCTCGATGAAAAAATGGTCAATCTTTCATCGCTGCGCCAGGATATCGTATCGTACCGTAAGCGAATCATGGATATGCTCAACAGCAACAGTTAAAAGCAACGGTCACAATTCGGGTATCACCGGTTTCACCCCCCGCCTGACCAGACCCGGCGGGAACCGGCGCGCCTCATCCCCTCTTGCCGGTTTTCATTTCCTGCATAGATTATTAGGCCAGAACCTTTCGGCACCCCTGTAAGAAACCACTCGACCGCCTGCCTGGGAGGGAGACTACAGGCAATCGCTCGCGCCGGTCATGCGGATTGCGCCGGCAATCCGGTCGAAAAAGCCGAGCAGCAGGGACACACTGCTGCCGCGGTATGGTTTCTCTGTTCCCGTTATCCGAGTGTCGCGGTGACCGGGTTCTGGGCAGGCGCCGACGGAAACGTCTCTGAAATTTCAGTCAACTGATACGGCATGCAACAAGAACCCCAGCACCCGGTAACCACGATGAAGAAACTCCGCTTCGGTATACTGAGTACCGCCAAAATCGCTCTCACAAAAGTTATTCCGGCAATGCAGAACTCGGCGCTGACCGAGGTCGTCGCCATCAGCTCGCGCAGCGCTGATAAGGCGAGGACGGCTGCAGAAAAACTCGGGATCCAGAAGTATTACGATTCTTATGAAGCACTGCTCAAAGACCCCGATATCGATGCGATCTACAACCCCCTGCCCAATCATCTGCACTGCCCGTGGAGCAAAAAGGCCATGGAGGCGGGCAAGCACGTCCTGTGCGAAAAGCCGCTGGGCTTGACCACGGAAGAGATTGAAGACCTCATAATAACCCGCGACCGTTGCGGCGTAACGGCCGCCGAAGCATTCATGGTAAAATCCTGCCCCCAGTGGCTGGAAACTCGGGAGCTAGTGCGCAGCGGCGAACTGGGAGACCTGCGGGTAATCCAGGGATTTTTCTCATACGACAACCGGGATCCGCAGAACATACGCAACATTGCTGATATCGGGGGTGGCGCAATGTGGGATATCGGCTGCTACCCGGTGGTTTTGTCCCGCTATCTGTTTGCTGGTGAACCGAAGCGGGTGGCGGCGCTTCTCGAATTCGACCCGGTCATGAAAACCGACCGGCTGGCAAGCGTGGTGATGGAATTCGACCAGGGCCAGTCGATTTTTACCGTCAGCACCCAGCTGGTGCCGTATCAGCGGATGCACCTCTTCGGCACGACGGGCCACCTGGAGGTCATGATACCGTTCAACGCCCCGAACGCCAGCCCCTGTATCATCAAACAGGATACCGGCACGCTGGCGGAGGCGGAGGTTCGGAGTCGATCATTTCCGGTTGTCGATCAATACACGCTGCAGGGAGACGATTTCGCCCGGGCCGTATGCGAAAACGGCCCGGTGCACCAGCCGCTGGAAGACGCGCTGAAAAATACCAGGGTGATTAACGCCCTGTTCACGGCCGCCCGGGAAACTCGCTGGGTAGCGATAGAAGCGTAATATGCGGCGCTGCTCGCCGGTCAGTTTTCCTGCACGACCGCGGCGCCAACCGCCTCCGGCGGCATCTCGAGTCCCAGCGGTACGAGAACACGCGCGTTGAAGCATGCAATGATCTCGGTATCGGGACGCCCGTCGGCGTGTTCGGCGATGTCGGCGATGTCCCGCGCTGTCTCCAGCAGCCGACCACGACAGCGGTCCCGGGCCGATTCGATGCCGCGCCAGTCATGGTTTTGGTGAAACTGCTTCCACGCGTTGTTCATTTCCGGAAACAGTTCCTGCCGCAACCCGTCCAGAAACGATACGTAGAGACCGAGCGACGAGCTTTTCCGTTCCCGGCAGATATGGCCGAGCACGCCCCGTGGATGGGTATCGGCCAGCACGTCTTTGACCGCACGGCACACAAACTCGAGCACGGAAGCCGGAAAACGGCCGATAACGCTGCGGACGTGCGAACTGTCAAGCGTCGTCTCCAGCAGTTCGCCGATTTCGTGATGGATGAACAGCGCCAGCTCCTGTTCGACAATATCGTCCAGGCGCTCCTTAAATGCCTGCTGGTCGAGAACACCGTCCTTGAGCAGACCGTAACTTTTCAGAGAATAGAGATACGAGCTCTTGCAGGACGAACGCAGCTCCTGGATATGGTCCCAGAGGAAATAGCGCAGCGACTCCAGGCGGATGATGATCCGCCCGTTCTGGGCCATCGCAAACGGTGCCGCCAGTTCACGCGCCAGCTCCGCGTCAAGAATATGGACCGGACAACCCTCCACCTCGATACGATCACGTGTTTCAGCAAGGAAAAAAACCGCTTTCAGCGACCGCCCGTACCCTGCGCCGTAATGAAGTCCGGTACCCTCCAGCGCGCCGTTCACGGCCTCAACCTCGAACGGGGGCAGCGCGGCATCTCCCATCTTCAGTGATTCAAACGAATCCGCTTCGAGTCGCTCCCAGCTGTCTTCCTTTCGGTCGATCCAGTCAAGCAGGTGAGGTGCATCCGGCTCCTGCCACGGTTCGAGCCGCTGCTCCCATTTGTAGAAGTTGCGCAATTTCAGAACCATCGAGCACATGGAATAGATACCGTGATCCCTGGCATCGGATATATCACAATTGTGCTGAATGGCTTCGCGGATATCGCAATCAGTCAGTATGCGGTTGTCGGGGTCGTACATGGCGGGGAATCCGTTTCTGGGGGCTTTGATGAAATTATTGCTTTTCGTTCGTGCGGTTGGTTAATTATGTTACGTTACTGATAATCATCAGCTGGTACAATTGGTACCGGTTATTCTTCAGACTCACCAGGCAAAGCTCCGTGGAATTACGAGGAGTCGCTGCCCGGCAACCCACAGCAGAAACCACTCCCAGCAATCCAATCATGGACGATTTCACGAAACAGGCCATCGCCGTCATGAAGCGCATCCCGTCGGGTAAAGTAACCACCTACGGCTTCATCGCCGCAGCCGCCGGCAATGCTTCCGGCGCCCGCCAGGTCGTGCGCATCCTGCATTCATCATCCGGCAAACACGATCTGCCGTGGCAACGCGTGGTCAACCGGAAACAGAAAATATCTCCGCAAAAATCAGGCTCCCACACGAAACAGCGTCAGCTGCTCGAGGATGAAGGCATCGAGTTCAGCGCCACCGGAAAAATCGATTTCGAACGATTCCTGTGGATCCCCTGATTAATGCCGCCCCGATTTCAGGGTGTATTCACACGCTCGTGCGGCCCGTCGCAGACGCTTGACACCACCGGGCGAATGTGGCAAAACGATGCTCTGAACCGGCAATCGAAAGGACAAGAGTACTTATTGCAAGCCAACCTTCGATATACGCGGAAAACGGCGCGCTGCGGCGCCGGAGCCCGATGAATCACCGCCACGATTTCATGCACGCAGAACAGGTGCGGCGAGCATACCAGGATAGAACCCAGCCAGGCGAAAAAGACCCGGTTTCACTGACACGGAGGTGATGATCATGGTAGACACATTCAAGGCGTACCAGATTACGAAAACCGACGACGGCCAGCAGGTGACCCTCACCGATCTAAACGAACAGGACCTGATGGACGGCGATGTAACCGTCAAGGTCACCTATTCAACCGTGAACTACAAGGACGGGCTGGCGATGACCAACAGCGCCCCGGTCGTCAGGAAGTTCCCGTTGACGCCGGGCGTCGATCTGGTCGGTACGGTAATCAGCTCCGACAACGCACGTTTTGCCGAGGGCGACAGCGTTGTCTTGAACGGATTCGGCGTCGGCGAAGTACACAGCGGCGCGTACGCTGAAATCGCCCGTCTCAAGGGCGACTGGCTCATCGCCAAACCGGACGCTCTGTCGGACCGGCAGACGATGGCGATCGGCACCGCCGGCTATACCGCCATGCTCTGCGTGATGGCGCTCGAAGACCAGGGCATCGAACCCGGCGACGGCAGCATCCTTGTCACCGGTGCCGCCGGCGGCGTCGGCAGCGTCGCCGTTATGCTGCTCAGCAAACGTGGCTACGATGTCACCGCGGTGACCGGGCGCATGAAAGAGGCGGATTACCTGAAGTCACTCGGTGCCGCGGAAGTGATCGAACGCGCACCGTTTTCCGAAAAGGCCCGGCCGCTGGCCAGGGAACGGTGGGCCGGAGCAGTCGATGTGGCGGGCGGCAATACGCTCGCCAACGTGATCAGCCAGATCAGGTACAACGGCGCGGTTGCCGCCTGCGGACTGGCCGACTCGATGTCGCTGCCGACCACCGTGGCGCCGTTTATCCTGCGCAATGTTACGCTCTACGGTATCGATTCGGTCATGGCCCCGCTCGACAAGCGGGAAAAGGCCTGGCAGCGCCTCGTCGCAGATCTCGACCTGGACAAGCTGGAGTCAACGGTATCGGAAATCACGCTCGCAGAAGTGCCGGCTGCCGCAGAAGCTATCATGAGGGGCGCCATCCGCGGGCGCACCGTGGTTAAAATCGGCTGATTTCATGAGCTGATTTTATACCCTGAATACATGGGTTGACATCATGGGGTGACTACCCGAACAGCGCTTGTTTTCTGTGCTCCAGGGCCGGGAATATGGTCCTGGTTGTCTGCACCGATGCGATATCAATATCGGCAACCAGGCAGTTAACCCCGTCACCGGCCTGCGCCGTCACGACGCCCCAGGGATTGACGACCATGCTGCGCCCGTAGCTCACATGATTCGGCGGCGCCGCGCCCCACTGCCCGACGCCGATCACCCAGCAGAGGTTCTCGATCGCGCGGGCGCGCAGCAGCACCTCCCAGTGATCACGGCCGGTCTGCAGGGTAAAAGCTGCCGGCAGCAGGAGCACATTGGCGCCGTCCCCAACGAGCCTGCGGAACAGCTCCGGAAAGCGCAGGTCGTAGCACGTTGCCATGCCGAACGTGAACGGGCCGATCGAGAAGCAGGCCGTCTCGTCTCCGGGGCTGATTACATCCGACTCGCGATACACGGTGCCGCCGGGCACCTCCACATCAAACAGGTGGATCTTCCGGTAACGGGCGATCCGCCGGCCTGACGGATCGAACACGACCCCGGTGTTATAAACCCTGTCGCCGTCCAATTCCAGGAAGCTGCCGACATGGACATAGCAGCCCCGCTCCTGCGCGGACTTGGCAAGCCGGGCAAGGCCGGGCGAATCATCCAGCGGTTCCGCCTGGCCGGGTTTCTGCTCGTCGGGGCCGATAAAGTCGAAATGTTCAGGCAGTACGATCAGCTCCGCGCCCTTATCGGCCAGCTCGCGCACCGCCCGCTCCGCTGCCTGCAGGTTGCGCTCTTTATCCCCGGTACTGTTGAGCTGCGCACAGCCGATCCGGATCGTTGCGGTTTCAGCAGTTGTTTTCATGAGAGCCTCGGGTGATTTTTCCGTTACCGGACGGTTTGCCTTCCAATTCAATGTCGAAGTGGTATAACAGTGCTTCTAAAACAGTATTCACCCCAAATGCAACACGCAAAATCTCATCACTGAACCCTGCCCATGCTCGGAACCCTTGTCAATGCGCTCGCCATTATCGCCGGCGGCCTGGTCGGACTGATCTTCAGCCGGGGCATCCCGGAAAAATACAAGGAGATCATCATGAGCGCCGTCGGACTGGCGGTCATCCTGATTGGTATCAAGAGCGCCCTGGTTTCCGCAGACCTGATGATCGTCATCTTCTCGGTGGTCATCGGATCCGGAATCGGTGAATTTATGGGAATCGAGGCCCGGCTGGAAGCCCTGGGTAAATTCTTCGAAGCCAAGGTGGCTGCAAAATCCGGTGATACCGGCTCGTTTGCCCGCGGTTTCGTCACCGCCAGCCTCGTGTTCTGCGTCGGCTCCATGGCGATCGTCGGTTCCCTGGAAAGCGGCTTGACCGGAAACCATCAGACCCTGTTCGCCAAATCGATACTCGACGGTGTCACATCGATTATCTTCGCCTCGACCATGGGACTCGGGGTGATGTTTTCAAGTATCCCGGTATTCCTGTACCAGGGGGCGATTACACTTACCGCAGGCCTGATGAAGAATTTCCTCGTGGCCGAGACGATCGCCCAGATGACGTCGGTTGGCGGGCTGCTGATACTGGCCATCGGCATGAACCTGCTCGGCATCACCAAAATCAAGATCGGCAATCTGTTGCCCGGCATATTCCTGCCGCTCATATACTTCGCCCTGCACGCCTTGATCAGCTGACGTGAAATCGCAGATAAAGACACCCGCTGACCGCACAGGCAGAACCTGGATAATCTGGGCGGCTCTGCTGGCGCTTTTCCTGGGGGCACTGGATGCGCTGATCATGACCGCAGCCATGCCGACCATCATTGCCGAACTCGGCGGGCTGCACCTTTACGCCTGGACCTACACCAGCTACTTCCTCGCCCGCGCCGTATCCCTGCCGATTTTTGGAAAACTTTCCGACATGTTTTCCACCAAGACCCTGTTCCTCTGTGCAATCGGCATGTTTCTGCTCGCGTCAATTGCCGCCGGATGTTCACCGTCGATGGAATTTCTGGTCGTAACCAGGGTTTTTCAGGGGATCGGCAGCGGCGGCATTTTTGCGCTGGTCTATGTGGTCCTGTCAGATGTTTCAGCTCCGGAGCAGCGGGCCCGGACCCTGTCCTTCGCCAGTGTTGTGTGGGGACTTTCCAGCTTGATCGGCCCGACACTGGGGGGATTTCTGGTCACGTGGTTCTCCTGGCGCTGGATCTTCTTCATCAATATTCCGCTGGCCCTGTTTTCGTTTTACGGCATTGCCAGCTATTTTCGGGAGTTCAGACAAAAATCGGCCGGAAAGCACGTCGATTTTCTCGGCGCAATCCTGCTTTCCGGGTTCATCCTGGGACTGTTGACGCTGATCATGACAGGCGGGCGTGAGCTGGAGATGATATCCTTTCCCTACATCACCACAGCGTGCGTCACGCTCATTCTGGGAATATTTTTCTACCGGGTTGAACGGCGGACCGAAAACCCGATGCTCAACTTCGCAAATTTCAAGATTCCATCCTACACCCTTGGCAATATCCTCGTATTTTTCGCCAGTTTTGCGATCTTTTCCCTTTTTGCGTATGCGCCAATTTTATTGCAGGGAGCGCTTTCCCAGACTCCGCTGCAGATCGGCTATGCCATGCTGTCCCTGAGTCTCGGCTGGTCTATCGGTTCCCTCGCCGCGGGGAGGAGTATACACTGGCTCGGCCACAAGAAAGGAACCATAACCGGCACCGTGCTGCTGGCACTCGGCACCGGTATAGCACTGGGGGTATCGCACACGACCGGGGTCGCAGCGTGCTTTCTGGTTTTTCTCGTCATCGGCCTGGGAATGGGATTTGTGTCCCTGACGACCCTGCTTGTTGTCCAGAGCAGCGCCGAGCCGGAAAATCTGGGGGAGGCCACGTCGTTTCATCAGTTTTCCCGGACCCTGGGAGGAACGATCGGGGTCGGTCTGTGCGGCGGGCTTATCACGGACAGACTGATCGACAGACTGAGCGCCGCCGGACAAAACCTTCCCGACGCACTGATCCACATGCTCAAGGAAAGCATGGCCAATCTTTTCCACGCGGAATTCCAGGCAATGATCCCGGAAAATCAGGAAGCGCTGCTCCAGAACGCCGTATTGGAAAGCGTCCATCTGGCCCTGATCATTGTCGTTGTCGTATCGGTAATCAACCTCGGTCTTTCCCTGCTGCTGAAAGAGCAATAGTCGCCCCCAACCACCCCGCAACAAAAACCACATTGCGGCGCAAACAAAAAGAAGATGGTAACATAGGCCAGGTTGGCTGATACCGCATAATCATCTGCAGGAGGGTCCTATGAAAAAAGCGCTCTGCACGCTGGTAACCGGAACGCTTCTGGCGGGGGCCGGCGCCTCGCCGGTTCTGGCCGGGCAGACCAGCTCGCTGTTCATGGACATCAATGTCTTCCCGATATCCGGAAGGGCTCTTTTCTGTGCATATCGCATTACAGTTGCCGGTTTAATTTAATCAGCTTTTTGATTATGATATGATTCTGCATGGAGTGATCGCGAACACTTGACAGACGCACGGTTTTACTTTAACAAACGCCTTGATTTCAATAGATTTATACCGGCACCTATTATCTTCGCCGGGGAGGGAGAGATGATCACGGAACCACGGCCGCAGGCATCGACAACGGTGCCGGAGGCTGCCAGCCTCTTTAGAGCAGCCACTCTTACGGTCCCGTGGAGCAATGCCGATGCAGAAAACGTCCCCCGCAACAATTGAGGAAAACCGCTAACGAATAACAGGAAGGAAAAATGAGACGCACGATTCTGATGTCGGTATTTCTTGGCGCCGCGGCGCTGTTCAGCCTCAACGGCTGCACGATGCTCGGTCCCGATTTCAAAACACCGGCCGCAAAAACGCCGACAGCGTGGAGTGAACCCGACACTGAACTGTTCCAGAAGCCGACCGCAGCGGACACGCTCGGCTGGTGGTCGACCTTCAACGATCCGACCCTCGATCAGCTGATCGATCTTTTTTCCAGGCAGAACCTGACCCTGCAGACCGCCGCGCTGCGTATCATCGAAGCGCGCGCTCAGCTGGCTATCGCCCAGGGTTTCCTGTATCCGCAATCCCAGCAGGCAACCGGCGATCTGTTCACGATTGGTACGGAACAAACCGCGACGACCCAGGACCGCAACTTCAATTCAGCATCGCTCGGGTTCGATGTTGGCTGGGAAATGGATTTCTGGGGAAAATACCGGCGCCTGATCGAGTCCGCCGATGCCAACCTGTTGGCCAAAATGGCCGATTACGACAACCTGCTGGTCAGCCTTACCGCCGAAACGGCACGGACCTATGTGGCGATCAGAACGCTGCAGGAGCGGACAGATCTTGCCCAGCAGAACGCCGAACTGCAGCAAAACTCTCTGGAACTCGTCGAGTTGCAGTTTGAAGCCGGCGTCGTCACCGAGCTCGACGTACTGCAGGCCAAGACCCTGCTCTACTCCACCCAGGCAGCGATTCCCTCCCTCGAAGCCGCTATCGAAAGCGCCAAATACGGGCTTGCGGTCCTGGTCGGAGTCTTGCCGGAAAATATCGACGCCCTGCTCGATCCGATGCGCCCCATTCCCGAAGTATCGTCCCAGATTGCCGTGCCCATGCCCGCCGATCTGCTCAGGAGACGGCCGGACGTGCGCAGTGCAGAAATGGCTGCAGCCGCCCAGAGTGCACAGATCGGCGTCGCCGAAACCGAGCTATACCCGAGCTTTTCGCTGTTTGGTTCGATCGGTCTGGGTGCCACCGATATCGGCGATGCCAGCCTCGGCGATATTTTTGATTCGGACGCGTTCTCGTACACCTTTGGACCGACGTTTTCATGGAACCTGTTCAATTACGGCCGGCTGAAAAACGAGGTCCTTGTCCAGGACGCCCGCTTCCAGCAGACCATTCTGACCTATCAGAATACCGTGTTGAATGCGGCCCGTGAAGTCGAAGAGGCGATGAAGAACCTGATCGGTTCCTACAGACAGGCCGAATATCTCGAGGCCACCGTCAGCACGTCCCAGCGCTCCACCGACCTTTCCATGCTGCAGTACCGCGAAGGGCTGGTCGATTACCAGCGGGTGCTCGATTCCATCAGGTCCCTGACCTTGAGGCAAGATCAATACGCCACGGCCAAAGGCGACATAGCGACCAACACGATCGCCCTGTACAAGGCTTTCGGCGGCGGCTGGGCAACCGATCACGATACGGACCCGCTGCTCCCCGAACTTGTCATTCGCGAAATGGAAGAGCGCACCGACTGGGGCAGCCGACTGCACCCGGGAGCGGAGGCCAATGACTGAGCCGGCGCCTGGGAAATCATACCAGTTCAGCTATCTTCTCGTTTTCCTGCTGATCTACCTGTTTGCCAGCCCGTTTCTGATCGGCTATCCGTCTCTGGCGATCATCGCTCATTTTCTCCTGTCGATTTCCCTGTGTTTTGCCGTACTGGCGGTTCGCAAGCAGCAGAATCACCGGTCGTATGCGATGGGCCTGCTGGTCCCGGTACTCATTCTCTACTGGCTTTCGCTCTATGACATTATACCGTTTGGCAAAATCGGCGCTTACGTCTTGCTGGCCGTGTTTTTCATGCTGCTGGTCATTTCCTTTACGGCGCAGCTGTTCCGGATCAAGCAGATCTCGCTCAATGAGATTTTTGCCACCCTCTGCCTCTATCTGATCATCGGCCTGCTCTGGGGGGTGCTGTATGCGCTGCTCTATGAACTGAGCCCCGGCAGCTATTCCGGTACCCTGCTTGAAGAAGGCAGAAGCGTACACCTGAACACATTCACGTACTTCAGTCTGGTGACGCTGACAACCCTGGGTTATGGAGACATTACGCCGCAGACCCCCGGCGCCGCCGCACTGTGTCAGCTGGAAGCCATTGTCGGCCAGTTTTATACCGCGGTCGTCGTTGCCTGGCTGGTGGGCAACCTCGTATCCAACAGACGAATAGAAAAACACGGGTACATAAATGCCGGATTGCCCGGGTCAGCTGAAAATCCTGACAAGGTCGTGAACGAAGAACCGCAAGAGAGGCAGCCCCGCTGCCGATAAAGTTTTATTCTCCGCTACGGTTTGGCGTTGTTGCTGATCATCTGCCGAAGCTGGCGTGCATCGGGATGGCCGGGGACTTTCTCGAGGATGGTATCCGCCAGGTCACTGGCCCGCTCGATCATGCCGAAACCTAAATAGAGGTTTGCCAGCGTCGAGAAATATTCCCGGTTGGCCGGTTCTGCCTCGAGCGCCAGCAGCAGTGCCCGCTCTCCTTCTTCATAACGTTTCAGCTTGAGCAGGGCCAGGGCCTGGTTGTAGCGCGGTCGGGTATAGTCGGGCATGCCGTCGGCGGCACGGCCGAGGACATCCGCCGCTTCGCCGTATTCCTGCAGCTCGGCAAGCAGCAGGCCCAGTGAATACGTCACTTCGTGCAGATGAGGATGGTCGGCAACGACTTCACGGAGCAGTTTTTCCGCGGCGGCGTTGTCGCCGGCACCGTTGTACAGCATCGCCAGGTTAACCTTGGCCGGATAGAATTGCTCGTCTATCGCGACAGCCTGTTCATAAAAAGCGGCAGCCGCGTCATTATCGCCCTGCGCCGCCGCGAGATTGCCGAGGTTATAGCGCTGCGGCGCAAAGTCGGCATTGTAGCGCATCGCCGCTTCATATTCCTCCAGCGCGGCCGCAAAAGCTGCGAGATCCTCCTTTTTGATTGCCGTCTTCGGCACCGAGGCGAGCATTGCCGCAGCCTCGATGCGAACCCCTTTGACCCGATCGTAGAGCTTCGGGGCCACGACCTCGAGCCTGGTTTGATTATCGATGTGCTGGAGTCCGCGGATCGCGGTCTGGCGGATCAGGCTGTCTTCATCTTCCAGGCTTGCAACCAGGGTTTCCGTCGTCGCGGCGCCGGGATACCCGCTCAACAGCGACAGTGCGGTCGCCCGCACGATTGCCGGAGACAGCGAATCGCGGGCGAGGGTGCGCAGCGGCCCGCCGGCATCCGGACTGGCCGCGCGCGCCGCGGCGAAAATTTCCCCGTAATGACTCTTTTTCGACGTACCGTACCAGCTGTTGTAGTGATCGACGACCCAGGACAGCGGTTTGTCCGCATGACAGCCGGCGGTGGAGCAGCTGTTCGGCGTCTCCAGGGCGGCGCTGAGATCCGGACGGGGAATGCGAAGACTGTGATCGGGACGGTAATCAGCCCCCATATAGATTCGGCCGGGCATATGGCACTTCACGCAGAGATGCCCGTCGCTCGGCCTGCCTTCGAACTCCCGTTTATGGAAATGATGTTCATAACGGTCGTATTCCGCCGCCCGGTGACACTGCAGGCAGAGGTCGTTGCCGTCCTTGTGCGGCTCCAGGCTGTGCACGTCGTGGCAGTCGCTGCAGCGCACGTCGTGCGCGTACATTTTCGACTGGACGAAAGAACCGTATACATAGACTTCTTCGAGGATCTGGCCGTCGGGGTAGTAGAGCCCCTCGTCGAGCAGGGACGGAACCATCACGTCAAGCACGTCCCCGCCCTCGTGCAGGTTGTCGCCGAGCTGGTAGCGACGCGCATGACAGGGGGCGCAGATGCTGATCATCTGCCGGCTCGATATCTGCGACGTATCTACGGTCAGGCCGTCGCTGTCGAGTTTCTCCCGGGCCAGCGCCGGTTTTTCCGCCCACCGGGCATGAATCGATCCGGGCCCGTGGCACGCTTCGCAGCCGACATCGATTTCGAACCAGGTCGTCTCGTACGTGTCCGTACCCATATTGAAATTCTTGACCAGGTTCGTGGAATGACACTCCGCACACATCCCGTTCCAGGTCTGCCCTCCCCTGGTCCAGTGAAGCCAGTCGCCAGCCCCGTCTACGTCGTAGGGAGGTACCCGGTACCACGTGCTGTCCCGGGAATTCCAGGCGATATTGAGGCACTGCAGCCGCCCGCCGGGAAACGGAATCAGGTACTGCTGCAGCGGGTATACGCCGAAGGTATGGGTTACCTCGAAAATGCCGAGCTCACCGTCCGGCCCCTCCGTTTCCACCATGAATTTGCCGTTTTCCCTGTAAAAGCGGCTTGTCACCCGGTTGTGAGGATCGGTGTAGGCGGCGTTTTCGAAATCTCCGAGAACGGTCTCTTCCGTGGCGACATCCATGGCCAGGTCGTGATGAGAGTTCTGCCACTTATCGAAATACGCAGCGTGGCATGCACCGCACTTGCGGCTGCCGATAAAGTGATTCTCGGCAACCGGCCGCGGGTGGACGCGGTGGCTGTCCCGCTGCAGGTAGATAAACGGCGAGCAGAGAATCAGTGCCAGCGATACCAGCGCCGCCCATTCCCAGCGGCCGCTGCCGTGGCCCGGGCTGCGCCCATCAGGTTCCCGCCCGTGCTCCTGTCTGCCTGCTCTGGTCATGGGTCAGACCCTGGTTGTCTGCGAAGGATCGAAGGATTCACGCTTCATCGGGCTGCCGACGTTTATGCGGATCAGGCCGTTTTCGATACGGACCCGATAAAAATCCAGCGCCCGAATCGCCGGTGCGGTCAGAACCGATCCGTCTCTTGCAAACGTAGAGCCGTGGCACGGACAGACGAATTTCTGCTGCTCCTCGTTCCACGGTACCGTGCAGCCCAGGTGCGTACAGGTTTTCGACAGCGCGATAAAGCTGCCGTCTTCAAGGCGGGCGAGGTAGAGCATCGCCTCCGGTATCGCTTTGACGTCACCCGGTTTGAACGCAGCAGCCTGACCGGCATCGATAAAGCGGTCCCGGTTGCTGCGGGCGGCCGCGGTTTTTCGTGATCTCAGTATCAAACCGCCCAGCCAGCCTATTTCGATGCAGGCCAGCAGGCTGAGCAGCGCCCAGAACCAGCCGAGCAGCCTGCGCCGCTGCGGCTCTACCGGCGTATCCGCCGTGTTGTCAGCACGCTTGTCTGTCATATTCTCCAATCACTCTATGCCCGCCCTACCAGACCAGGGCCATGCCTTCCCCGCGCAGCCATGTCCCCACAAACGTCAAACCGCAGATAATCCCCAGTGTTAATATCACCAGCACCATGGTCGCCTGCGGCCGCTTCCATCCGGTACGCGTTAACAGGTAATAGATCATTGTATACCCCATGATAATAGCGGCCAGCGGCAGAATACCGCGACTGAACCAGGACTGCAGCTGTATATGTTCCGTGCCGACCGCTTTTAGGAGCAGATCGTCAACCACAACCAGCGGCAGAACGCCGCAGAACCCGGCGGCGAAGGCCCCCGCTGCATGGGCTATGCCGCGAGGCGACCCTCCGCACCAGACGCCCGCAGGCAGGCTGGTGTCGGGTAGAAACGGCAGCAGCATGAATATGCCGAGCATCAGCGCCGGGATAATGCAGATCGCAAAGGTCGGATGAAAATGGAGCAGCAGTTCCTGCAGCCCGAGAAAGTACCAGGCCGCCTTGGCCGGATTGGGGCTCTCGCCCGGATTTGCCAGGCCGGCCAGCGGTGCATCGACGACCGCGGCGAACAGAAACAGCACGGCCGTCAATCCCATGCCGACGGCAGCCTCCCTCGAAATAAGCACGGGCACGGCGGGAACCCGCACGGCCGGATTTTCGCCGCTTCGTACAAGCCCGCCCGCTTTACGGACGAACCAGAAATGAAAGACCAGCAGGACAACGATACATGCCGGGATAAGCGCAACGTGGATTGCAAAAAAATTGGCAAGCGTTGCGGCGCCGACCTCACTGCCCCCGCGCAGCATGATACTGAGCCGGGAGCCGACGAGTGGAACATAGTCGATCATGTTCGTAAAAATGGTGACCGCCCAGAAAGCAAGCTGATCCCACGGCAGCAGGTAACCGGTAAAATTTGCAAGCAGAACGAGTAAAAACAGACAGATGCCGACCAGCCAGTTCAACCGGCGCGTCCCGTCCGTCGCCCCGGTCAGGTATACGCGGAACAGGTGCAGCAGCACGACGATGACAAGCAGGTTACCGGCCCAGTAGTGGATATTTCTGATAAACCCGGCCGGTACCCCGTCCCGATACATGTCGATGATCGATTGATGGGCCGAATCGATGGAGACCGCATAGCTCAATAACTGCATGACGCCGGTGCCGACGAGGATCATAAACAACACCGCGGCCATGCCGCCGAGCCCGAAACTCAGCGAGAAGCGTACGGTATCGAGCGGCACCTTTTTCGGGTGGAGATGCAGGATAAATCCTGAAAACGGAGACGGTTTATGGGCGCTCTTGCTGGTCATCCCAAGATTGTTATTTCTGGTTTTGTTGAACAGGACGGCCAAACCATACCATATGCGGGATTCAACTTAAATAGCCAAGAACAGAGGGAACGGGAAAAAAGCGAAGTCTAATCCGCTATCTATGTATCGTGGAAGGATCCGAAAGCTTCCTGAAAGAGAGCGGTGCCGGGGCAGGATTTCGACCGAATCCGGGGGCACCGTCCCCTGGATTCGGTCCGACGCCGCACGATTGAAATCGGCTAGAACTTATAGACGACGCCGACAAGCGGGCCGTGGGTGACGGTATCGTAGAGAAAATAGCCCGCCTCCCCGGGGTCGCCCGATTCGTAATCGACCCACAGTGCCTTGTAACCGAGGTCAAGGGCCCAGTTATTGGCGAAATTCCAGCGCACGTTGCCGTACAGCTGGGCGGTCAAATCAGACTCCAGGCCGAATCCGCCGATATCCCCGCGCAGCATGACGTGCCACTTATCGTTTATCGGATAGATGGCGCGACCGCCGACATAGACATCGATCCAGTCTTCAGTCACCTCGATCTCGGCCGGACCCGGCAGAACGGCGGCATCGACCGACAAGTCAAGATCGTTGTCCCACCAGCGGATGCCGGCTATCCAGTCAAAACTCCCCTTGGCCAGCGGCCTCCGGTAGAGCAGGTCGGCCTGCAGAACGCCCTGGCGTATACCGGCATCGACGATGCCGCCCTGCGGACCGGACATGTCGCTGCCCAGGTCCACGAAACTGTAATCGAGGGCCGCCCCCCAGCCGCTGTCATGAATCGCCTCGAAATGAATCATACCGGCCAGTTCGAGGTTTTCCAGGATCGTATCGAAATCGACCTCTATCGAGCGCTGCCGGGCGCGGCCAACCCCGGCATCACCTTCTATGGTCGTTCCCAGCAGATACAGTTCGACCTCGAAATCCCACTGCTGAGCGGCCTGGGTCGACAGCGGCAATAAACAGACGGCAGCTGCCGTGACGAAAAAAAAACATGTTGCTGTCTTCATCATATCCTCCATCATGCCGGGTTATGGTATTATTCCCCAGCACCCATTCTAACCATTCAGGGCCGGCAGGACAACATCTTCACCTGCCTTGCCGGTGTTTCGACATACGTGATGATCCAATGCACAGCAGGGCTGTTTTTTTTGGGACTTATGTGATGCGCTGGAAACAGGAACCGGAAAGAACAAGGAATTTTCTAATTCATTAATTCGTCGGATCTGCTAGTTTACATAATCGATTTTCAATTACTTTAAAATTTTACAACCGATACAACCATGAAACCGTGTGCTTCCCGCAGTGGTACCGTATCCTTCAGCGTGCTTTTCCTGCTCGTTTTCAATCTGGATTGCGGTCTCGCCGCTCAACCCTCGCCTGTGCATCTCGACCTGCTCGCGATGCAGGGAACATGGGTGCGGGAAGACGCCCCGTACCGGCTGGAAATCTCCGGGGGAGCGGGAGGCGTGATGAGGGTAAAGTACTTCAAT
>Ga0180435_10001256_pt1 | contig 26608 bp, 40 predicted proteins | sample SS_ome_3_FD_132467 | JGI IMG/M metagenome (GOLD analysis project Ga0180435, IMG submission 132467) | Hypersaline lake sediment archaeal communities from the Salton Sea, California, USA - SS_3_S_1 metaG | ecosystem: Environmental > Aquatic > Non-marine Saline and Alkaline > Hypersaline >... | reverse complement strand
TGCCGCGGCCAGTTTTTCTCCGGACAGCAGCAGGATAGCCTTGACTCTGAACAACGCCACAACGCCATCAGATGTTTTTGTGGTGGATATGTCTCAACAGGATCTCACACGTTGGACCCACAGTGAACTGGGTGGTTTAGCCCCGGATCAGTTTGTTGAGCCTGAGCTCATCAGCTTTACAAGTTTTGATGGCCTTGAAGTCCCTGCTTTTATTTATCGGCCAGACGCGCCAGGTCCGCATCCTGTTGTTGTTTCTATTCATGGTGGGCCTGAGGCACAGTACCGCCCTTATTTCTCCACCACTGTGCAGTCTTATGTCAACGAAATGAAAGTCGCTCTGATTGCGCCGAATGTACGCGGCTCCAAAGGATACGGTAAAAGTTATCTGAAAATGGATAACGGCAGGCTGCGTGAGAATTCTGTTAAAGACATTGGTGCGCTGCTGGACTGGATTGATCGACAGCCGGATCTGAACAACAAACGTGTTGGTGTGGTCGGTGGATCTTATGGTGGCTATATGGTGTTAGCCTCAATGGTTAAGTACGGCAAGCGCCTGACTGCAGCAGTAGATTCGGTGGGTATTTCCAATTTTGTGACGTTTCTGGAGAACACCCAGGCGTATCGCCAGGATATTCGCCGTGCCGAGTATGGTGATGAGCGCGATCCGGATATGCGGGCGTTTCTGCAGAGTATCTCGCCGCTCAATCATGTCGATAAAATGGTCACGCCGGTAATGATATCCCAGGGTGCAAACGACCCGCGTGTGCCGGCATCAGAAAGTGAACAGATGCGTAAGGCTTTAGAGGCGCAGGGCACACCGGTCTGGTATGTGTTAGGTAAAAATGAGGGCCATGGGTTTGCCAAGAAAATTAATCGCGACTATGAGCGGGCAGTTCGATTTGCCTTTCTCGAGTCTTACCTGAGGGCCGAATGAGTAACGGAAAGTTAGGTTTAGCGGTCAACCCCATGTCTGGTCGTGATGTGCGACGGCTTGCTGCCCGCGCCACCAATATGACCCATGAGGCGAAACGCGACATCGTCGCCCGGGTTGCAGCAGGCGCTGATGCGGTGGGTGTGACAGACATTTACATCACCAAGGAACCGTTTCAGATATCGTCCATGGCGCTGGCCAATATGGGGCTCAAAGCCAAAGTGCATATGGTTGAACACCCATTGGCTAACGATGCCATAGATACAGAGCGCTCCATGGCCATGTTCCGCGAAGCAGGTTGCAATACATTTGTATCGTTGGGTGGTGATGGCACCAATCGGGCCATTGTTCGTGGTGCTCCGGATATTGATCTGGTACCGCTGTCTACCGGCACCAATAATGTGTTTCCGGTGCTGGCGGAACCCACCGTTGCCGGCATTGTTGCGGGTCTGAACGCCTGTGGAAAACTGGTTGATGCAGAAGCCAACGGCCTGAAACAGCGCGTTAAGGTTCTACATGTAAAAACCCCTCACGCTGAAGACGTCGGCCTGATTGATGCGGTGCTGTTGCGTCGAGACCATGTCGGCAACTTGTTGCCCTTTGATGCCCAGCGTCTTGGGCGCATGCTTCTGACTCGAGCAGAGCCTGCGTCCATCGGTATGTCGCCAATAGGCGGTTATATCCATCCGGTTTACGCGGAAGATGACTATGGCCTATCAGTCATCATGGATCCCGATGGGCAGCCGGTGCTGGCGCCTTTGTCTCCCGGGCTGTTCCGTGAAGTAGGGGTAACAGCTGTAGAGCGCGTAGCTTTTGATGAAGACATCACCATGACGGGCCCAGGCGTTATTGCGCTGGATGGCGACCGCGACCACAAACTTGTTGAAGGTGAAACCGCAACAGTGTGCATTCGTCGTGATGGCCCCTGGGTAATCGATATAGAGCGCACCATGCGCTGGGCCGTCGCACAAGGTATCATGGCGCCTTCCAGTTTCATGCCATAAGAACAATCATGATCGTAAAACCTCGCATCCGCGGCTTCATCTGTACCACTGCACACCCCATCGGCTGTAAAGCCCACGTTGATCAGCAGATTGCTTACGTCAAAGATCAGGGCGCTGTTTCCGACGGCGAGTTGAAAAATGTTTTAGTACTCGGCTGCTCCGGCGGCTATGGTCTGGCCAGCCGCATTGTTGCCGCTTACGGCTGTGGCGCAAATACCCTGGGTGTGTCTTATGAGCGGCTCCCCACAGATAAACGCACGGCAACCGCAGGCTGGTACAACAACATTGCCTTCGATGAAGCTGCCAGTGCAGATGGGCTGTATGCCAAGACGTTAGATGGGGACGCGTTCTCGGATGAAATGCGCGCCACAGTGATCGACACCATCAAAGCGGATATGGGCAAAATTGACCTGGTTGTTTACAGCCTGGCTTCACCGGTTCGCCAGCATCCGCGGACGGGTGTATTACACCGCTCCACCATCAAACCCCTGGGTGAAGCTTTAGACATCAAGTCGGTGCATGTTGATAGCGGCGAGGTGGTCCAGGTAAACCTGGAGCCGGCCACGCCTGAAGAAACAGAAAACACGGTTGCCGTTATGGGTGGTGAAGACTGGGAATTCTGGATTGATGCGCTGCTTGAAGCTGATGTCCTGGCTGACGGTGCAAAAACCGTTGCCTTCACCTATATAGGTACTGAACTCACGTGGCCGATTTACTGGGAAGGCACCCTCGGCCAGGCAAAAGTCGATCTGGATCGCGCCAGTCGTGCCAACGCTGAAAAGCTGGCCGCGGTTAATGGCGATTCCAGGGTTGCTGTGCTCAAAGCGATTGTCAGCCAGGCCAGTTCGGCTATCCCCGTCGTGCCGTTGTACGTTGCTTTATTGTTCAAGGTGATGAAAGAACAGGGGATTCACGAAGACATCATCAGCCATATTCATCGCATGTTTGCCACCCAGCTGAAGAGTGGGGAACAAATGCGCCTGGATGACGAAGGTCGAATTCGCATGGATAACATAGAGTTATCTGAGGGTGTGCAGAGTGAAGTCCTGAAACGCTGGCCTGAGGTCAACACCGAAAATCTCCCGGTGCTGGGTGATCTGGAAGGCTATCAGGAAGATTTTCTGAAAATATTCGGCTTCGGTTTTGCAGGTGTGGATTACGATGCGGATGTCGATCCAACCCTGGGACGTGCGGTTTAATCCGCACGTAAGCTTTCGTTTTCGGCACTGTTGCTGTTGATCTGAACCTGCGATGTTGAGCAGGTGCAAAAAATCTATCTACCACCTGACCTGCAGCGCGCGGTGGCACTGTGTCGTTACGCGATCTACGCTGTATTTGGCGCGCTAACGGTTCTAGCCAGCTTTCCTGCGGATGAACTTTCCTTCAACTGGCTGGCCCTGTGTATTGTTCAGGCCCTCGTTGTGCAGGGGGTGCTGCGACGCGTAACACACCGCGTCACAATGAAGATACTTTACCTGACGGAATGGTTGTGGGTCGTTGTGCTTGCGCTTGTTGTCGGGCTGCCGGCGGCGGCGGTGGCATCTTTTCTGCTGGTTGTGCTGGTCTGCCACACCACGCTGTGGGGTGGACGCTGGTGTTTGCTGGCCATGGGTTGTGGCCTGTCCTGCGCCTGGTTGCTGGAACATGTGATTGGTTTCACCCTTGTCAGCAACCTCTGGGTATCGGGTGTTGCGGTAACTGCCAGCGTCGTTTTCATGTTGGTTATCTGCAGCATTGCCCACCATCAGGTTCGCCAGCAATTGAACTACGGCCTGATGCAGAAACAACAGAACAACCTGCTGCTGCGGTATCTGCCCAAAGAACTACCGGCGCACCTGGATACAACCGCATCGTTGCCGTTCCAGCGGCAGTGGGTAAGTGTGATGTTTGTCGACATTGTTGGTTTTACGCGCAGTGTGCAGGCGCTGCCTCTGGAAGAACTCTCAATGCTTCTGAATAAACTTTTTGATGAGGTGCACGAAGCGGTTGAACAGTGGGGCGGTTCAGTCACAAAGTTCCTCGGAGATGGCGCCCTGTGCGTGTTTCCCTGCCTGCCTGGCGAGTGTCGGACAAATGTTGCCCGGCAGGCGCTACGCTGTGCGCAGTTGCTGCCCGACAAATTCTGTCAGGGTCAGGCTGTTGAGTCTGCTCACACAAGCAACGTCAAGCTGAGCCTGGGCCTGGCTTCAGGCTTCTGCTACGTAGGCCAGTGGGGTGATGTGAGACGTGATTTCACAGTTGTGGGTGCGCCGGTGAACCTGGCTAACCGACTGCAGCGGAGCGCTGCAGGCCATGGCGGGCTTTTACTGGACACCACCACGGCCAGACTGGCCAGCGAGAATGGACTGCCGGCATCACCTTTAACGCTCAATCTGCCCGGCTTCGGCCGTCGCGAGGTCATTTCTGCACCGTTGTTCCGGTTCGACAAACAGTTGGTTGCATCGCCCAGCTTTGCTAAGGTTCGGCCGCCGTAAATCATTGAAGTCTCATGGAAAAAGTATTTTTGACTGCCTGTCGGGGTGAGCCGACGCCTCACACACCTATCTGGTTGAATCGCCAGGCTGGCCGCTATATGCCCGAGTATCATCAGGTGAAAGGTGATACACCCAGCCTCGACTTTTTCAAGAATCCTGAAAAAGCGGCAAAAGCCACGCTGGACGCACAGCGCATTCTGGGTGTTGATGCAGCCATCATGTTTGCTGATCTGCTGCCTATCATGGAGCCCATGGGGTTACGTCTGGACTATGTTCCGGGCGCCGGTCCCGTTTTTGATAACCCGATACGCAGCGAAATTGACGTCCAGTCTTTGATAAACGCCCCCGCGGAAGAAGCAACACCCTACATTGCACAAACCGTGAAAAACATTCTTCACGATTTACCGTCAGACATTGCGCTGATCGGCTTTGCAGGTGCGCCATTCACTCTGGCCTCGTATGCGATAGAAGGTAGGGGCTCGCGCAACTACGTTTTTGTGAAAAAGATGATGTATGAGCAGCCTTTGCTGTGGCACCAGCTGCTCGACAAGCTGGTACAGCAGCTGGTGAGTTATCTGCATCTGCAGATTGAAGCGGGCGTGGAAGCGGTGCAGATATTTGATACCTGGGTGGGCAGCTTGTCGGTTGCAGACTTTCGTGTATATGTCCTCCCGCATTTGAAGAAGATGCTGGCTCAACTTAAAGGGCGGGTCCCGGTGATCTACTTTGGCACCGGCAATCATCATCTCCTGCCTGAAATTGCACCGTTGGGCTTCGATGTGCTGGCATTCGACTGGCGCACGCCGCTTGCACCCACCTGGGATGCGCTTGGCATTCCCGCAGTGCAGGGTAATCTGGACCCTATTGTTCTGTGTGCAGATCAGGCAACGGTGGCCAAACAGAGCGACCAGCTACTGAAAAGCGTCGCCAACCGCCCCGGTCATATCTTTAACCTTGGCCACGGCATCATTCCCGAGACGCCGGTAGACAACGTGAAATTTCTGGTCGATTTTGTGCACGAGCAGAGCGCGCGCTGAAGTGGGGTTACAGGTGGAAGTCTGCAGGTGGCTGGTACTGTCGAGGTAATCTGCCCTGACTGTTGCGGTCAGGGATCAATAAGCCTGCGCGCGTCAAAGCAGCAAAAAGACTGGGTTCAAATGCCTCTGGCCAGCCGCCCTCAGCTTTAGACCAGCAGCTTGCACACACGGTGATCTTGTAAGCAGGCACATCAACTGCCTTGGGCGCCGCAAGACACAAGTAACACAGATCGGGCATTGGGGGTTTTAACGGGCCTTTTTACGGCGGCAGACAGCCCAGGCTACTGCAACAACAACTGCAACAGGGATGATGTGTAGAGGTTCAGTGAGGTAGTGCATCAATGAATGTGCGTGGCTGCTTCCGTGTCCATCATGCGCAACAGCGGAGAGGGGAAGTAGTGCAATCAAGGTCAGGGCTGCTTTCAATTTCACAATGTATTTCCATAAGCGTTGGTCCTCGAATATAGCAACAGCGGATGATGCTATTCAATCGTTATGCTCAAGTAAGCGCGTTTAGAATACTTTCCAGTCAGTCGAGCACCCCAATCCGCAATTTTCATTTGCCACCCGTATTTTCGGTGCAGCGCCTGCAATGCCAGGTTGACCTGTTCAGGGTCTTTGCATTCGATGGTGGAGCAGGCATACCAGGGCCCCAGCACTTTCCCGCGCACGTCACACACGCAGATCTCGGATCGCGAACTGTTGCGGATACGTTTCACCTTGCCAGCAGCACCGGCGCTGAAAACATACAGCTTATCCCCGGCAGGTGCACACCAGACGGGCGTGTCGACAGCTACACCACTTTTACGAAATGTTCTTAAACTGACGTAGGGTGCATCTGCGCAGGACGAAAAAGCGTCCGGGTGTTGGGTCACGAGGACAATCCGTTGACCACCACAACATGTCCGTCAGAGGCAGCTTTGCGATGAGGCAGAATAGCCTGATAGGCATCGCTGCTGTACCAGCGCTGCAGTTCGTCTGCGTCAGAAAATTCGAGAATAACCGTGCGAGTGAATGACCACTGACCTTCCAGAACTAACGGACTTTCATCTACGGATAGAATCTTTGCATCATAGCTTTCCAGTGCCGCCATGAAGCCACTTTCGTAGTCGGCATAGGTTGCGCGGTCATGGATATTCAGCGTGGCGATGGCGTACACGGTCACTGCAATGTCTCCTTATTGATTGTTAATCAGTCAAGTTCCGTATCGGCGTCGAGGGTTTTGTCTACAAATAAGGGTGTGATTTTCAGTCCGCTGGCTATTTCGTAGAGGGTATTGCGCTCCTCTTTTGATGATTTTCCGTCAGCTTTCGATACGATACATAAGTCTCTAACTACCTGCATTCGCTGTGGGACAGACGTGGTTTCGTTAACCTGTTCGATACGTGCCGCTACTTCGGCTTTGAGCGCCTCGGTATTCAGGCGATCGGAAAACGCGTCTTTGCCAAAAAACTCTTCAAACACTTTAACTTCAGCTTCTGAAATGCCGTGACTGGCATCCGCAACAGCGATGGCAGCAGCGAATAACAATCTGCGCAACGCTTCGGCGGTATCGGTTCTGCCTTTAAGGTAGCTGGGCTCCATGAGGCTCATGAGACTCTCAACACCCATGTCGAGCTCATTAACATTCATGCTGCCGCCCTCGGTCAGCACCGACTCGTGGAACAGTTTAAGCGCCTTGACGCGTAGTGGACTGAAGGGATGGGTGAGGAACCAGTCTTCCATCGGGGCGCCCTGGCCAGGCTCGGCTTCTTCCAACTGCATCTCGTCAACCTGGGCCAGGAAATCCTCCAGCGAAAATTGTGCGTAGCGCCCGCTTAACCCACTCGCCAGCTTGAACAGTGCATGTGCAACCGCTTCGAGGTCGTTGGCACAGTGTGCGCCGGCTCGATCTGCGGAAATTTCGGCGTAGCGTGACCAGCTGGTTAACTCAAGCGCAAGCCGCGGACTGGGCCTGTTCTGGCCACGCATAATGTAACCGATGGGAATATCGTGATGATGGAACAGGTGGTGACCCAGCTCATGGCCCATCACAAAACGAATCTCTGATTCGCTGAAAGCTTCCAGAATAGAGGAGCTGAACATGATGAACAGGCGTCCGGCTTCAGGTTTTACGCAGGCGGCGTTGTAACTGGCGCTCGGAAACACATAAAGTTCCAGCGGAATATCCAAGGACAACTTTTCGCGGCATTCGTCAGCAGTTGTGTGCAATGTCTTTGCCATTGTGGGGCTCAACCGTACAGACGTGGACAGCAGGTGGCGGCGTACACCCAGGTTGCCCTTTTCGGTTTGTTTGGCAATCTGTTCGTTGACTCGTTTTACATCTGAGTTTTTCAGCAGGGTGTTAAAAAGCTCAACATCGTGCTGGCTCCTGAGCGTTTGTGGATCCATAGCTATTCCCGTTTAAAGTCGCTTTTTCTAATACTGGGTGGAACAGTACACCAGGTAAACCCCAAGTGTTATGTCAACAGCGCCAGCATCGCTATTCTGTGTGTAAAACCGTCTTCTGTTTCCTGCTGCAATATTTTTTTCAGCTCAAGGCTGATTTGTGTTTTGCTCAGGGTTTGAAACCCGCAGCGTTGGTAGAATGGCCCGTTCCAGGGGATGTGGCTGAAGGTTGTCAGGGTGACGCCGGGCAGCGAGCAGGCAGCGGCCGCAGCTTTTGTTGCGTCCACCAGTCTGCGGCCAATGCCGCGGCGCCCGAAATCAGGGTGAACAGACATCTCATATAGGTGCAGGTATTCGCCCAGGACACCACTCAACGCAAAACCCACAACATGTCCGTCAACGTCAGCCACCAGCAGCTGTTCTGCCTCAACGGCCACAGCCAAGGCAGTTACATCAAGCCCGTCACCGTGCTCAGGCAATAACCCCTCTGGGAACAATACTTCAGCAGCACGGTCGATTGCAGGCAGATGCTCCACATCCCGATGCTGAGCTGTTCTTATTGAAAGGGGCACAGCTTTAACAGATGTTGATGTCTACCTAACCCTGGCCGCCGCCAGACATTGCACCCATAAATGTCTGCAAATCGAAATAGTCCCGCCATTCCTTGATTTTGCCGTCCTGCATTTCGAATACACCCAGGCAGGGTAAATCTACATTACCTGCTGTGGTTTCTGTACGATCGAGTCTTTCACAGAACACAACATCCCCCGCAGCGGCGATATTGAGAATGTCCCACTGGGTCTTAGTCCAATTGGCTGTAAAGCCTGTGATAAAAGCCTTTACCGCAGCGCGTCCACGCACGGGTTCTGTAGGGATGTTGTAATAACAGCCATCGTCTGCAAAGTACTCGGCAAGCTCTTCAGCATCGAGTCTCGACCATGCTGCAACGAATTCGGTGATGGTTTCAATGTTATCTTTCTGTGTATCAGACATAAGGTCCTCTCTCCACTAATGATTAAGCTGGTTAAGTTCTGCTTCGGCGCGCGCGCAGCAATCGCCAGATTGACAGTATAAACAGTCCGGGATAAATCCAGACTGTTTTTGCAATCCAGCTGGCGGATTGGTTGGGTCCGTAAATCTCATCGATAACAAGAAAGCCCACAGTAATGTCCAGGGCAAACATAACAGGCAGGATCTGCAGAACGCGTAGTGCGGCACGAAAGCGCGTAGCGCTGGTTCTGTTCAAATAAGCGGACAGAAGTAGCCACAGAGCTGCTATGACCATCAGATGAATGAGATTTGAAACATGCATCAGGTCTGGGATTCTTTTGGTTGAAAATCACTGTTATCACCTGCCCAGCGGTATTCAACGTCGGGTACGCTTTCAGGTGCGGGACTGATACCCAGCTTGTGTACTGTAAAACCAGCCTGCTCATAGAAGGCTCGTGCAGCGTGGTTTGCCTGATGCGTATGCAGGCTCAGGTGCGCAGGACAAATGTTTTTTGCGTGATCCAGCAGCGCTGAACCAATGCCTTTTCCCTGATGGTCGGGGTCCACATAGAGCCGGTCGATATAGCTGTCCTGTAACGCGATAAACCCACAGATCTTATCCAGGTGTTCATACACCCATATCTTATTCTGAGGCGCAATAACGTCAGCGAAAACCTGGTTTGCTTTGATTGATGTGAGCGCCTGGAAATCGGGAAGATAAGGGTAAGCTTTTATCCCCGCATCAAACCACACCCGCGCTGCGGCGTTTAGGTCCGCGGGTTGGTATAAACGAATCACTGCGACTGTCGCTCGAACTGGAATTCGCGATGACGCGTATAGAATGAGTTCGACGCGTCTACATCTTTTGCGATATATCTGAACTGAATAATGAGTAGCTCCGACTTAAAGCACGATCCAGTTAGACTAGTCTAATAACCAAGGAACAAAAATGAAATTTGCATTTATTGCGCGGTCGGGTGAACAGACCCTACCGCTTGAGGTAGACCTGGCGTATCGACCGGGCAAGCAGACTCAGCGGGCGCGCAGAGTGGCAGTTGGGGAGCTGTTGGCACTGCTCGAAGCTGAACAGGCGCAGGTAGATGCTTCCGGCGAAGACAGCGTGAAGATCACGCTACCCGATGCTGTCTGGGTTATTGCTGAAGGGGGCGGCGCTGCAGTGGGTCGCGGTAAAATCTAGCTGTCTGGGCTTGCCGGCTGATTTGTCAGTTTGTTGCCCAGCAGGATCGCGAGCCATGTCATCGGCAGATAGGCCAGAGCCAGATCGGTAGCGATGAACCAGCCTGGTGCAGGAATCAGGTTTGCAGCAACAACCCCTCCAGCGAGAAAGAACAGACCCACGCCCCATGCCGCGCGGTTGCGGTATTTGCGCGTAATCAGGTACGTCACAAGTGCGCCGGTAAACGTACCAAACGCGTGCGCAAGGAAGGGGAACACAAAGTGTTTTGCGGACAACAAATGCATGCCTGCCTGCATTCCCTGAGTAGTGCTCATATCGACACCTGGAGGTGGCGGGATAACCGATGGTCCGAGAAGAATCAGGCCCATGTTCACGGCGCTGCCAGCAGCGATGCCAATGACAACGGCGATGATAAGTCTTACTGTGTCCATGCCAGATCTCCTAAGGTGCTTTTACAACGAATTGACAGGCTATTCACAGAGAGCCTGGTTAACTGTCAACAATTAGATTATCCAGAAGCAGGCCTGTTCAATGCCACTGTTTAAGCGCGACCCGAAGAAAAAACTGCAAAAGGCTTACCAGCAGAAAATGGAAACAGCCATGTACGCCATGCGTAAAGGCGATGTCAGACAGAACGCGATTCTGGTTGCTGAAGCTGAACAGATAAAGGCGGAGTTAGATAAGGTCTTATAAGCCACTGGGCGATGGCGCCAACTGCTATGGTCGAATAGTGATCCGTGTACCGTCTTTAACAAGCTGCCAGATTTCATCCATGTGGTCGTTGTTGTTTACCGCAATGCAGCCATCTGTCCAGTTCCGGCCTTGAAAGGTACGTGCCAGGCGACTTATACCGTTTGGCAGGCCGTGAATAAAAATGTCTCCGCCGGGACTGTGGTTTCTCTGCTTTGCGCGTAACTGATCCGCGTCATTCGGATATGAGATACGTATGGATTTATAAAATCGGCTGTCCGGGTTTCGCCAGTCCAGCATGTACTGACCTTCGGGGGTTTTTTCATCGCCTTCGCGCTGTTTATGTCCAACAGGTTGATCACCCAGAGATATAGGATAGGACTTCACAACTTCTGTTCCTGACATCAGCAACAACTGGCGTTCGCTCTTCTTAACCAACACATGGTCTATTTCAGCAGCATGGACTGTGCCAGCAGCAATAAACAGGAGTATCAGCAAGCATCTCATCGAGTTCGGTCCTCGAGCAGGTTTAACCATCTGCTATACGTTATCGTAAAAAGCGCTGTCGAAGCAAAATATGCCATGCGGAACTGTTGCGGTGAAGGTCTTCACCATAAAGTATAATTCGGATTCGTTTTCCGGCACGTTATCTGGCGCAAGTTTAAAGCCAAAGCGGCGGTAATAATCCGGGTTGCCCGTGAGAATGCAGCCAAGAGCGCCGCGTTTTTCAATTTTTTCCAACCCGGCGTTGATGAGCATCGAACCAATACCCCTGCGCTGATAAGTTGGAAGCACTGATACCGGTCCAAGTGTAAACCATGAGGTTGTGTCACCCGACAGAGACGCGTTGGAAAATGCGATATGGCCAACTACGTCTGAGTTGATGATGGCCACTAAGGAAAGCGCCAGGGCTCCGGATTTGCGCAATCGTTCAATAACATCCTGCTCGTCTCCGTCGGCATAGGGCATGCCTTGAAAAGCAAGTTTGGTCAGCGCATAAATATCCGCAGAATCTGCGAGAGCTTCAGCTCTTATCGTGGGATTGTCTTTTGTCACCTATTGACCTTTGAGACACAATGCGGAGAAATGTAGCGCTGGTAACACTTAAACACCATCCCATTTTTTCTGGGGTTTTGGAGAAATCTGATTGTTCAGTTGGTGAAGATCAATGCGAGCAGAATAGTGCCCCCAATAGCGCAGTAAACTCCGCCTCGAATACGATCAACAGATCGACGTTGATCATCTGACAGAGCCCTTCTAAGAAAGAATAAACCCACCAAGCAGATTAAGACCCCCAATATTGCCCAGGACAGCACCAGATTATCTCTCAACCAGACAGAAGCAAGCTGAGGCTCGAATATCAAAAAATAGATAAACGCTGTTGCAACGCTGAGCAACAGAATGGTGAGCCACCAGTAAGTGTTGCTGTTGGCTTGTTTGTCATTCACGATTCATAAACCCTTTATACTTCTGTCTGACGCACGCGCTAATTTACGACACCTGATTTCAATCGCTTGCGAAACTACCTCGCCCATCTCTGGTCAGGCGGAGTTCGCCGTTTGAACAAACGAATATGAGTTCGTCATTTGCTTCATCAGGCTCATGGCATTTACTTTGTGCGATAGCTGTATCGTCAGGGTCGAATCTGAATGAAATACGTACGCGATTAGTGTCCAGATTGTGTGTCTCTGAAATATTGTAAGCGGATCTAGGTATCACTTCGGGGATCCACCCCGCTGCCATGACGTCGCTCGCGGTCATTTCTGAATAGTTCGCAAACTCGCTGGTAGGGTTTTCGAATCGGTTGAGAAAGGCAAAGGCAATTAAAGTACAGACTACAAGGACAATAGCTGTACCGAGCACTTTGAGTGCCACAACTTTCACGGTGCTTGAACAGCAGTCATGAGCCCAGCCTGCATTGCTGGATAAAATGAATCAATTGCATTCCTCTTTTACAATTCCAGCGGTTAACGGGCTTCCCGGAATCACCAGTCACAACATACGAAGCAAGGTCTCCTTTCAGACCGAATCCCTCAGAAGCGATCATTACCTCCATTGAAAAAGGGTTTCCGGTAGTCCGCTGGCAATCTCGACAATGACAGTAGAAAGTTAACTCCGGCTTCGGCACCAGGTTGAAAGTCTGCAGCACGACAGCTCGATCTTCGTCGTCGGCGATGCCTTTGATTGCGCGTTCTGCTTCAGCAAACGAGCGAGCATATTCATCCATTCCGCCATTTAGGTGAGATGCGTGTGCGTGAATGGTATGGGTAAACGCGAGTTCCCAATCCAGGGTTTCGTGTGTAGTAAAAAAGGCTCGTAATTGCATAGGCAGATAACCCAAAACCCAGAAGTGCGTGTACTTCTGCTAGAAGCAGGGTTGCACCTTTCATCCGCACTTTATATCTGTTTTTAACTCGAGACTGATTTCCAAACTTTGATTCTCCGCCGCGTTTAGCTGTTCAAGCGCGGCAATGATCGCTTTTCGCTGGTCGGACGATGAGCTGGTTGCACATCCTGAAAGCAGAATCGGTAAGAGTAAGATCGTTCGAAATTTCATTTTCCCCCCAAAGCGCATATGGCGCTGTGTTAAGCGGCGAGAGCCCTTTTTGTCACTGGTTCAGGCACCAACTTTGAGTCGGTGCAGATATGCTTTTCCTTGTGTTAACGCCTTTAGATTTCAAAAATGAAAACTATCCCCAGATTGACTTATCGATATCGTCTGCACTATCAGGGTAAAACCCGCAGCGACATGCAAACCACGTGACGGGTGGGCTGTCAGCTCGACCTGGCGCATCAAATTACACTAATATCTCTTAAGAGCAGGGCCAAGGTCACACATGTGCCTAGATAGAGCAGGTGAGCAGCTGCTCTCATAATCCACGGCAGGCCGGACAGATCCATACCTAATGTGCGGCTAAAAAGAAGCCCTACAGCCATAAAGAAAAACGCGGGCGTGCATACAAAAATGAGTTGCTGGCTGACTGCTGTCGCCGCGAGATCATGGATAGCGCCACTGACACAAAATGTGATGATGATTGCAATAACGCTCGGTAAACCAAGTGAACGCGATGGGCGATAAACATATCTGCCAAGATAGTAGCCAAAAATTGGATTCCAGAATTGCCAAAACACGGTAAATGATTTGGCCCCAAGCGAGCGTTTGAGCATTTCCCTCAAGGCACCCGAACTACCTAGAGGAACTCCATTTCTACGACGGACATACTCGCTCAGAGTTAGATCGTGTCTAGCCACTACATTATAGCCGACGGAGTTTGTGGTGAGGGTAGCGAGCACATTGCAAAATGTGTTGGCGAACAGGTGGTCCTGTTCGACTGCTGTTCAGGTGTCATCAGTTTCACCCTCATCGAATTCTAACCGGATGAGCGATATTACAATCTGAATGAAAAGCTGCGCGGACAAAAAACAACATGACAAACAAGCCGGTCACATACAGCCATGCTGGATTAACGTTGATGAAATTACTAGCACCAAGAAACAGGATGACGATGCATATTGGATGAACGCCGAATGTGTAGATCTTGTTGAGTAGCGGAAGTGCCTGCCGGGCTGCGACAAACGAGATAAGGGTTGAGAAGCCAGCGAAAGCTGTCGCTACTTCTGCTGGCGTGTTTAGAAACTCGTGATCACCCACCCGGGACGCCTAACACCGTATTGAGCGGCCGTGGTACATCAGGCCAGCGGCTCCAACTACTCGTTAGGCGATGACTGAATGATGTCATAAAATTCTGCGGCAATTTGATTATCCGGTTTTTGGGTAGTATTGATTTTTTCAAATGGCAGGGAATTGATCAATCTTAGCTTTTCTAATGAATAGGCAGTTAAGGATTCGTCGTTTCTTTGAGCAAGACGACCAGAAAGCTCAACTTCACTAGCCACCAAGTAAATTTGGAATATTTCTGTTTCAGCAGAGAAACGTTTGATCAATGGTGTAAACAATTCAGGTTTAGCAAACACCCAGGATATTAAAACCAGTGCTGATGTAGAAAGCGTGTGTTCCAGTGCTTTGATGACTTTTAGCATGGATTCTTCAAAGGTATCCCGTCCGTATGGGTCAGAAATATCGTCTGCTTCCAAACAGGTCATCTTTTGAGATAGTTGACGTTGGATAATGGTCGTTTTCCCTACGCCTGGCGGACCACCTAGTAGTATGAGTTTAGAATCTGGAAGAATGATGAGCTAGTCTCCTAACACCAAGGCTAAGTGACATTGAAAAGGCGTGACGCTTTTTGATGTCCACTGCAATCAAATGTTATGGGCCTTCACCGTCATAGGCAAGAGTATCACTTTCGCTGATTCCATGTCGTTGTGTGCTGAAATGATGTACGCAAACAATATTATGGCGGTGACCTTCCCCCAAAAAACGAAGCCTTTGTCTCAGAGATTAGCTTGTTCGTTTAGTGTCGCCCGAGAGTGAGTAGCATCGAAGCTGGCACTTGCTTTCGTTGCGCGTGTATTGGAACGAATCTGGGCAGCGAGATAGATGATTGAGACAACGACAGCGGACCTCTCCAATTGCGCCCCAGTCCTGTAAATCCATAATGTGACGCCTAACACCGTGTTGAGGGGGGTGTCGTTAAGCCCAGCGCGAGTTTGTCGGGAGCGATACCACCAAAATGCAAATGAAGTGACGGGCAGGTCATCCGCCCCAACTGCTCGTCAGGCGTCAACTTGTTTTCTCCAGGAATGTGTAGTCTGGGGTCGCTTCCCGAAACCTGCTGACTAAATTTCGAGGGGTAGATGTTTCGAGTGAGTCTATAACTTCGCGAACACCCGGACACGTTTGATACAAGCTACCGACGACTTGAAACGCATCAAAATGCAGGGATTCAACGTATGGGGACTCTTTCAATCCGTCTGAGTAGACTGCCATATTCAAGATATCTTGAACGAATGCCCTAAATTGTTCGGTTTCAACAGCGTCTAGATCATCAAGGTTTGCACGACCTTTTATGAATATCGCAGCAAACTGTGGATCGCTGCTCAGGCGAGTATTGATACTAGCCCAACCATGATTCATCGAAGCCGAAGTAGATTCCTGGAGATTTCTATTGTTTTGCCTGATCTGGAGGGCGAGGTAGATAAGTGTAAGTAGCGTTGCTATCGCAGCCAGCAGTTCTCCAACAGCCCCTAAGTCCTGAATGCTCATTTTTTGACGCCTAACACGGTGTTAGGACTATACACAAGAATCTAAGGGTCTTCCGCGGCGGGCTCCTTTGAAATTTTCGGTCTAGCGAGTATGAGCCTTGCGAACTGAACGACGGCGAGAAACAAAATAGCAACCAGCGAGTAGTAATAAACAATAAACTCGTGGCTATCGATTACAGAAATCGCTATGAGTGCCTGTAATACCATTACGATAATAAAGATGGACAACATTGGAACGTATATGTGTAGTCCGACTAGATGCTTGTCTACTGCAGGTACTTTAGATCGGGCACGCGAAATGAAAAACACAAGTATGGCCAAAGTAGCAGCAGATATAGCAGCTGATACTTCTATAGCTTTGGATGTGATTTGTACTAATCCCAAACTAATGAACGATAGAAAGCCTGGCGTGAGACTCATTAATAGCAGATTTAAAATTCTAAACCTGTCTACATAGATCCACGTCCCCGATCGATGGATGAAGATGCCGACTACTCCGGAAAAGCCTGCGAGACCGATAGAGAACTCGACTATTGTGCTCAGAAGTTCGGTAGATTCTGACATTCCGCCTAACACCATGTTGAGGTGCGGCCGTACATTTGGCGCGACTTTTGCGTAAGCGCAGCTCGCGAAACGCGTGCCCAATAGGCCGTCAGCTCCAACAACTCGTTAGGCGTCATCCGTAGGTACCTGAGGTTGAATTCCCATCATTGGCCGAAGTTCGTCCTTGGAGGAGTCCTTTGCCGAATTGATTCGCCCGCTTACGCCCGCGCCAATGTGTTCTTCCTTTCGAGACCACCATTCGGAGCCTCCTGGAGTAAGAACGATTCGAACTGCAGCCTTCTCCATTGCATAGTAGGTCTCATCACTTAACAGGCCCTGATCATGCATATAAACCGCTTGCTCCATGATGTAGAAGTAACGTGAAGCCCAGCTTTCGAAGTTCCACTTAGCTGACGCGGGAGCTGATTCCCATGCTTGATAACAAGATCGAATATCTTCTTGAAGCTGTGGATTATCAATCGCTAGAGTTGCGTGGGACGCAACCTGTTTCAGGATATCTCGCTGGCTATCAGCTCTAGCAAGGTCGTTCGCCTGTTCAGCCTGAGAGTTGCTGAGTCGAAGCTGTTTTAGCAGGAACAGCAAAGTAACGATTACAGTAACAGCAGCTATCGCTTCGGCTGTCGCTCCCACAGCATCCCAGTTCAACAATTCGTTAGGTGTCATTTGTATTACCTAAAAGGCTCGCGCAATCCGTTGGGACCTCATAAGTTGGGGGTCCATACGGGTACATCTGTACCTTCCTCTTTAATATAATCCAACAACGAATCAATATGGGTCACGAATTCCGGACCAAAACGTGTTCGACCACGAACGCACCACCATCGTTCTCCCCCGGGCGTGGCCAGCAAAAAACCAACAATATCATCCAGTCGTTTCATCGCTTCATCATCGAGTACGCCTTCGGCGGCTCGTTCATAGGCTACTTCAAAGGCGTAGAAGATTCGATACATGATGCACTCTACGACGAAGATATCTGTAGCGCTTACATTTTCCTCGGTCAGAGTTCGTGTAAGCCTATCCGCATGATCAGATTCATATATCGGGTCAAACGCCTCAGAGATTGATTTTGTAAGTGCGTCCTGCTGATTCAGTCTTTGTTGTTGAGTGTTCTGCCTGATCTGAACGGCTAAATAAGCAACCGTTACGACTACAGCTATGCCTCCGACGAAGTCACCTATATTTCCGAGTTGTTCGTACATGCAGGATCCCCTAGTTGATGACGCCTAACATCGTATTAACTGGTTGACGAGGATGGCGCGGAGCTTGCGAAAGCAATATCGGTGACAGGTCACCACGTCCGAGTGAGCCGATAGGCGAACGATTTCAACTGCATGTTATGTGCCGCCCTTGGTATACGATTCGAGCAATTTTCCGCTGTGTAGATCTAAAGCAATAATGGCTTCAACATACTCTTGGAATTCTGCAGCAAACCAATCTTTCCTCAATGCCCATACTTCCTTAACCCCTTTTGAGCCTAACGCAGCACTCAAAGTAACATGCGCTCCTTGCCAGATTTGCGGTTCGATCCTTCCGGCGCGACGCTGAAAGAAAAGGTTTTCGAAGGTCCTGAACATTCCATTTGAGAAAAAGGAGATGTATCTCAAGCGATCTGCGCCATCCAACTCATCAAGGCCTGCAGACCCTCTTACAAATATTTCTGCCAGATCGCCTTCGGACACTCGTAGCATTCCAATATTTGAAATCGAAGTTGCATAGTTCTGATTAGCTGCAGCCTTTGCTTCACGATTGGATGCTAAAAGCTGAAGGCTAACGAACAGTAATCCGGCTACGACGGCGAGCCCTCCCAAAAACTCACCCCAAGCTGCCATTTCTTCAATATTCAATGTGTTCGCTCCAACTAAACGTTAGGCGGCAACTGGAGTAATTTCCGGTTTTCATGTCGCAGTGTGCATATTGCTGCGTCGATAGGCTTCAATCGCGTCGTCCATGTCTAATGGTCCCATTGGCATATGATTTATTCGGTGAGCTAAATCTTCTAAACCCATATGTTGGCAACCGCCACCGTAGTAGGCATGAATTTCCGTGTGGAAAATATTGTCATTGATTGTGCCAAGGACAGATCGGTTATTGGATTTTGACAGCATAAGCCCATCCAAACGAAGTATCGCATGCTCGATTGCTCTCTGAGAAAAACCCTCATTTTCTAGAACTCGCTCGAGTTGCTGAGAAAGCAGCGATGGAAGATCTTGAAGATCCGCCTTTCTAACAGGGCCTGCGAGAACCGAAAGCCTGGTGCAATCGTGACAGAATATTACGTAAGTGAGCCGATCAAGAATAAACGTATTTGCGTGCCAGTCTTCTTTCGTATCCTGGTCGGGTTTGGAGAGCTTGAAACCGCCCTTTTTTGCGAGTTTTGCTGTGCACTTGATACTTGGCATGCGGAGGTGCTTTGTCCGAGCAGCCACAGGCTGAGACTTCAATTGCATGTTAGACGTCTCCTTCACCATACTGAATTTGCTGAGTATCTACCCCAATCGCTTCAAGGATCTCCTTCGAAGGAGGATATTGCGCAAGCCAATTTCTTGCGCCCACGTGTCTTAAGAGAGCATCCTGATAGTGATTCCTAAACCCAAGGACTATCCCCCCTTCAGGCTCGATGATTCCATTCTCGACTTGCCTGGCGATCTCTAACATCGTTCCGAACTGACGATGCATTAACAAATCAAATACTAATGCATCCGTGGTATCAAGCGCGTCCGGATCGGCAAGGCCTTTAGCAAATATTTCTGCGTTTCGACCCTCATACACAGGATCGTATGCTTGGAAGCCTCTTTGGCCTAGTTCAGACTCCATTTGACTTCGAGTTGCAACCGCGCTGAATCTGATCTGGCGCCCGAGGTAGATTAAAGAGGCAAACACAGCTAGGGCACCCAAGATCTCACCAACTGCACCTATCGCATCCCAGTTCATATCTGGCAATCTCGCATGACGTCTAACACCATGTTAACTGGCTGCCGTTGGCCGGCGCGAGTTTGCGGCGAACGTAGTGAGTCAATTGCAAACCAAGTGACGGGTAGACCGTCAGCTCCAACAACTCGTTAGGCGTCATTTGTTGCGCCTTTAAACATTGGTGTTTTGTCTGGGTTTAACATGGATGTTTCGACCAGCTTTCCATATTTTTCTGTGTGCATACCTTTGCGAAGTTGCCAATACATGGGATAGATAGACGCATTGACTCCTCGCAGGAGTAGTCGCTCATAGCCATACCAGGAAGTGGATTCCATGCGACCGGCGAGGTATTGCATGTAGGCGTTTTCCAGAATGCGATTGATGTTGCCCATGACCAAAATCACTCGTGATCGTTCATCTTCTGTAAGGTCATGTGGATTTCCATCGACCGCAATACGCCAGAGTCTCGAAAGCTCGGCGTCTCCCGTAATGTGTTGTAGAAACGTGTTGTACTCGTGTGAAATGTCTGCAGTTGCGGCCAGACGATTTTCCTGGGTATTGGATCTAATCTGGATAGCTAAATAGATTAGAGTTGCGATTACGCCAAACGCCCCTACTGATTCTGCTATTGCTCCTATAGCCTCCCAATTCATGAAAATTTCTCCTTGACGCCTAACACCATGTTGAGCTGCGGCCGTACATTGGGCGCGGGTTTTGCGGAAGCGCAGCGTGCAAAACGCGTGCGCAATAGGCCGTCAGCTCCAACAACTCGTTAGGCGTCACCGGTTGCAACTGGTGTGAGGGTGTAGATGTTAGCTTTCTTACCAGCCTCGGCTAAATCGCCGCGCTTGATCAGTTGTTTCACGTCATCAAGTAAAAGGGCGTCATCTTTGGAGAGATAGGGACCCCACTCATCAGTGGGTTCAGATTCGATTAAGTCGACTTCAACTTCTGCGACAAACCCGTCGACGTGCAAATATTTAATTTTTTTCATGATTTGCGCTTCCTGTAACTCGAATCCCATCGGGTTGGATCTGGCCTATAGGCCGTGACCAACACCGCAGGTGCAGTATGACCTTTGGGTATTCCCCATACAACGTGAATTGGTTTCCCAACTCCATCGCGATGTAATGCTAAGACTGATGGTCCTTTTGGAAAATCAGGATAATCTTCAACCACCAGCGCTGTCGAGATGCTATCGAGCACCTCTCGGACAGAAATGTCATCCGCTTCAAGCTCGTCCCAGCCATGCTCAGATATGCGAACCTCGTCGATTGCGATTAGGGCGTTTATTGAGTCAAGCGTAGAAATCTTGGGATACCCTCTCTGTGACGCCTAACACCATGTTGAGCTGCGGCCTTACATTGGACGCGGGTTTTGCGGAAGCGTAGCGTGCAAAACGCGTGCGCAATAGGCCGTCAGCTCTAACCACTCGTTAGGCATCAACTCAACTGGCCTTCTTAAGTTCTTCGCGGATGATCTTGCGAAGCCTCTTTTCGAGATCTAAGTTGTCGGCTTCTATGTGATGACGAAGTGCATTGTTGATAAGTGATTGATAGTTACCACCGCCAGCCTCTAGTACCTGATTTTTGAAGTATTCGATAATGTCAGCATCCAAGCGGATAGTTATACGTACTTTACTAGGATCAGATGAAATGATCGGACCACGCTTACCTTTGGAAAAATCGTCACTCATAAAAACCACCTTCGAAATATGTGCGTTCCTCGGCTTTTTCGGCCTTCCGAGCGCTAATGATACGGATAGAGTCCTCGTCTTGCTCTGCATGAACTACGAATAGGACGTTTAGACTGGGACCCATGGCTAAGGTTTTGAAGCGAAGTTGCTCATGCTCAGTATCAAGGATTGTTAAAGCGTTTTCGTCTTCTAGAGCGATCGCAGCATCCGCAAAATCGACTCCGTGTTTCGACAGATTCGCTCGTGCCTTAGCAGGGTCCCACGTTACATCCATGGAGCAAAGTGTATGTACATATAGTGTACATGTCTAGATGTAGAAGAATCTTTTTGTGACGCTTAACACCATGTTGAGGTGCGCAATAGGCCGTCAGCTCCAACAACTCGTTAGGCGTCATCGGACCTATCTTCAGGCTCGTTTTTGGAACGACGGGATCTCTCAGCTTGAACGATAACCTCACTGAACATCGGTCTATGGATCATGGCGGGGTGATTTCGTTTAAGATATCGGTAGGTCTCAACACTTGGGTACTCACGCCCAAGCATAGTGTTGAACTGAAGTTTGGAATCCTCATAGAAATCGTCGCTGATCTGGCCGTTCTCATGACCTATCTCAATCGCCAAGAAAGACTGAACAAGCCGGGAGATCATGAACCGGGCTCGCGTGTACTCCTCAGTCGACAGCTCATCGCCATGATGGAGCCTAAGCCAAACCGAAAAATTCTCTGGAACGTTGGTAATCGAATCTGACACACGAGCCTGTTCGGAGGCCACCAGGTGAAACGTCTGAGCTTTTGACTGTTTGTTGCTTGCTCGAATCTGAAGGCCCAGGTAAAGCAGCGAGGCAATAACAGCAATCGCACCCAATAACTCAGCGACTGCACCCAACGCATCCCAGCTCATGACAACTCCTTAGTGACGCCTAACACCCAGTTAAGCGGCGTGGACGTTCTGGCGCTTGGTTTGCATCTGCAAGCCAAGTGACAGGTTGCCACGTCCGAGTGAGCCAATAGGCGAGCGACTTCAACTGCATGTTAGGCGTCATCATTATCCATTCCGTTCTCTGACGTCGCCTGGCCAGTGTCTTCTTCGATAAGTCGGATTTCAGCATCAACAAATTCTTGAAAACTATCGGATTGGATTTTCCGTCCGAAGTCACGCCACCAATCACGCATCCCGCGACCTTGGAGCCACCAAATCATCGCTCTATAGGTTTCTGTCCAGTCGTCTTGCTCAATCGTCTGTATTCGAAATTGAAAGTACTGAGCTGAATAGCCCAAAAATCCTTTCATGGCAATGTTGTCGAATCTACCCCGCTCCTCCGGGGTCAAATCTTGTAAGTTACGGCGACCCCTCGCCCAGATATCGCTAGCTGCGGGTTCGGAAATGAAACTGTCGAGCAAGCTGCTGATCTGCGAGGTTGCTGCTATTTTTGCCTCTGATCTAGCTAATTTGTTGCTGGCGCGAATCTGTACAGCCAGATATCCCATTGAAGCAATGACGCCAATAGCGCCGATCATCTCTGCTATAGCGCCAATTGCGTCCCAGTTCATTCCGATCGCTCCATGACGCCTAACACCCAGTTAAGCGGCGAAGACGCCGAGGATCAAAATGTGATTCACATTTTGATCGCAGGTGCTTCGTCCGAGCGCATGAAATGCGCGACTTCCACTGCATGTTATGCGTCATGCGCACTGCACCTGAGAATATTGATATCGTCGATCACATTGATAGATGAAATTTTCCAAACCGACGAATCCTTGCCTAATGAGTAAAGCGCTGCGCCGGGACGTCTAGTGCCGTCGCGAAAAATTCGAGTATAACCAACTGTAACCAAAGCGAAGTCCTCCCTGAGCTGACATTGCCCAATCTCACCCACCTCGCTCCGAATCCATCCTGCTTCTTTAAGGCTGGAACGCAGACTTTCAAATTGCTTCGCCAAAGTCGATCCAGGTAAGTGAACGGGCGATTGTTGTCCCGGATTTAGCACCATCTCTGAAAACCAATACTCGGAACTCACCTGCTCCATGTCTGAGTCAGAGTTAAACGCGACTAAGTAGGCTGTGACTCGCTCGGCTGGCGATTCGTTGGCGAAAGTCGATCCTGCATATAGCAAGACAAGAGCTGCGGCGATCCTTCTGATTGACGCATAACACCATGTTAAGCGGCGAAGACGCCGAGGATCAAAATGTGAGTCACATTTTGACCGCAGGTGCTTCGTCCGAGTGACGGAGCCCGAAGGGCGGAGGAACGGCTTCAACTGCATGTTATGCGTCTGTCCTTAATGTTCCAATGTAGGTGAGCACTAGGAAGCCTGTTGAAATAAACAGCCAAGTAATATTTACCATATAGATCCATGGTATTCCGGCCCATATGTTAAATCCTGTTAACAACGAAAACGATAGACCTGTACCCGACAAGATATAGTAACGGACGCTTGAAAAAGGCAGTTCTTCCGATTTTACAGACCTAAACCATCTGAAACTATTCAGAACCGAGATAATTCCGAACGTGAAAAAAGCCAAACTTGACAGACGCCAGACATGCTCGGTCAGCTGATCAACGTGAGAAAGTAATCCGGGTAGGGTAGCAAACAGAGCGGTTGCCAGCCCTCTCTGGATGACGTTGCTAAGTGTATAGGATGAGAAATCAGAGCGATCTTCAGCTTTTCGAAACGTAACTACTACAGCTGAGAAGCCGACCAATATCGCCGACATTTCAGCGTAGACATAAAGGTAGTCGGTTGCACTCATGACGCCTAACACCGTGTTGAGGGGCTGCCGTACATTTGGCGCGACTTTTGCGGTGAACGAAGTGAACTGCAAAAGGCGTGACGAATAGGCAGTCCACTCCAACTACTAGTTAGGCGGGTACGGTAGATCATACTGCGTTACTAATCTTGAGTTTCTTGACCCGGCCTAGTTTTACCTCTTTGCGAGCCCGCCAAAGATCATGGTTATGTTGCATTTGCAGCCAGCTCTCAGGCGAACGGCCTAAAGTTTTAGATAAACGAAGGGCCATTTCCGGAGTGATACTACTCTGACCCTTCACGAGTCTGTTAAAAGTCGATGGAGAAACGTCCAGCAATTGAGCAACTCTACGATGACTTACTTCAAGCGGCTCAAGATAGGTCGATTCAATAAACTCGCCGGGGTGTGGTGGATTGTGTAAAGGCATCAGTGGTAGTCCTCATAATCTAAAATGTAGACGTCTCCAGATACGAATTCGAACGTGAGGCGCCAATTGCCACTCACATCGATTGCCCAGCGATCAGATTTGTCGCCCTTTAATCGATGAAGTCGATAACCAGGCAAGTCCATATCTTCGATTGATTGACTGGTTTCTAGTGCAGCAAGCTGCATTCTGAGCTTCTTAGCGTGTTTGGCTTGAACGCCCGAGTGAGAACCCTTCTCATACAAACGCTGAAGACCTTTGTGCTTGAAGCTTTTGATCATGAGCAGATCGTAGCATGTTGCGCGATACGCAACAATAGGCGGCATATGGGGTAAGTTCTGTAGCCCTGACTACTCTACGCCTAACACCATGTTGAGGTGCGGCCGTACGTTGGGCACGGGTTTTGCGGAAGCGCAGCGTGCAAAACGCGTGCGCAATAGGCCGTCAGCTCCAACAACTCGTTAGGCGGGAACTGGATATCTTGCAGCGCTGCTCTTTTACTAAGCAGCGCCCTGCTCGAATTGTTCAACCACGACTTCAGGAAGAGAAGCGAGTTGCTTCGCGTGCTCGATTGTTATGGACACAAGTCCGCCGGACGCATCTAGATCGATGTAGATATTGTCGTTAATACCCGTAGTTTCAGTAACATTGTTAGAACTGAATTCGAGTAGAGCAGTGTCTGTATCTTTAAAATATTTTACTTTCATGGTCTGAAACCTCGATCGAAAAAGGCGTTGTGAACTGTTACGCCATCTTCTAGCACGATGACCCTAAGATACTTTGCTTCAGAATCGATGTACAGCCAGCGCTTGAAGCGACCATCGGCTTGTTGCACTTCGTGTTGAGGGTTTGCGACGGTGTTCTCAATCCATATGTCTTGGATTGCTGCTCGGTCCGGTCGAGTCTTGGTGTGTTTAAAATACTGTGTAGTTTTCACTTGCCGCCTAACACCATGTTGAGGTGCGGCCGTACATTGGGCACGGGTTTTGCGGAAGCGCAGCGTGCAAAACGCGTGCACAATAGGCCGTCAGCTCCAACAACTCGTTAGGCGGCACTATGAGTATCCCAATGCAAATCTGGTTTACGATTGTTTGCAACACAGTCACGAAGGTACAGGTTGATAAGGGATTGGTAGGGAATGCCTGTTTCTTCGGCCAGGGTTTTGAAATATTCAATTACATCATCGCCCATACGAATCGTAACCTGCCGCTTAAGCTTGGAGGAATAAGGGTTCTTCCGGCTCTTCATTTTTGCTAAATCGTATTCTTTTTTCATACTTCAGGACCTATATAAAATTCTTGCTCAGTGCGTGTTGCGGGCCTCGCCGAAATAATACGGATAACGTCTTCCTCGCGAACACAATGTACGACTATTAAAAGCCTGATCTGATTGCTAAGGCCTAGCATCAGGAATCGCTCCTCTCCGTCGGAATGCTCATCGTCGAAAAACTGAATCGCAAACTCGTCGTAGAAGATTGACCGTGCTTCTTCGAATGAAACGCCATGTTTTCGCTGGTTTTGCTTAGCCTTGCTGTTATCCCATTCGAAAGTAATCATACATACATTGTATGTACATAGTATGGGATATCAAGCATTGAGTTTTGGTCGATGTTTCCGTGACGCCTAACACCATGTTGAGGTGCGGCCGTACATTGGGCGTGGGTTTTGCTGAAGCGCAGCGTGCAAAACGCGTGCGCAATAGGCCGTCAGCTCCAACAATTCGTTAGGCGTCGACATGATACCCACCGATTTCTAAACCGCCTTCGATGAGGGTTGCTACTTTTGGTACTAAGGGAACCAGATCAAGCAATCTTGTACGATGAGCTCGCATAATCACTACAGAGGTCGGTAGGTTTGCTTGATTCTGTTGGTACTCGATGCCTTTGTCAGCGGTTACGAGTGCGATAAATCCTCGGTCTGCTGCGAGTCGAAGCAGCGCGCCGTTCTTTGTGCCAGCCCATCCCATGAGCTGTACCGTGGTTACTTCGAAATGATCAGGAAAGCTCGCGACAAGTTTTCTTGGAATGGATTCGTCAAGCAGCAGCTTCATCGTCGATTATCGGTAGATTTGCGATGACTAGTTCTAAAAATGCATGTGCTTGTTCTCTAGTAACCGTAGGGTAGTCATCTAGAAAATCGTCAATCCGATCGCCTGCTTCGAAGTGTTCTAGAAGTATTCGCACAGGCACTCGAGTGCCTGCGAACACTGGAGTGCCGCCTAGAATTTCTGGATCTCTGGTGATGATTGAATGAGTCATAAGGGGAGTTTACTCCTGATTCTTGGAGAAGCCTATCTTCGACGCCTAACACCATGTTGAGTGGCTGTGAACGGAGGGTGGGATTTGCGCGATAATTGGCGAAGCCAATGCGCAAAAACCGCCCGCAGTTTG
>Ga0180435_10001255_pt1 | contig 26613 bp, 17 predicted proteins | sample SS_ome_3_FD_132467 | JGI IMG/M metagenome (GOLD analysis project Ga0180435, IMG submission 132467) | Hypersaline lake sediment archaeal communities from the Salton Sea, California, USA - SS_3_S_1 metaG | ecosystem: Environmental > Aquatic > Non-marine Saline and Alkaline > Hypersaline >... | reverse complement strand
GGGCGAGCCACGTGAGGAGGAGAGATGGCAGAGAGATCGCTGGGGGCGTGGGTGACATCGCTGGTCGAGGGGCACTGCGCCGGACCGGACAACGATATGCAGAGGGGCGACGACGAGCCCGCGTGGGATACACCGCTGGTCGGGTTCGCGAACGGGGCGGATCCGATCTTCGATCAGTACAAGACGGTGGTGGGCGACTTCCACTGGACGCCTCTGGAAATCTGGCAGGCGACGTTCCCGGATCGGTCGGCGCGGCCCGAGGAACTGACCGTGATCTCGTGGATACTCCCGCAGACGAAGGCGACCAAGGCCGATCAACGGGAGCGCACGGTCTACCCCAGCGTACGCTGGGCACGATCGCGCATCTATGGCGAGGAGTTCAACCACAACATGCGCAGCGCAGTCGCGGCCAAGCTTACCGACGCCGGCTACGCCGCCGTAGCACCGATGGAGGTCCCGGCGTTCAAGGTCCACGACTCAGAGCAGTTCGTGTGGGCGTCCACGTGGTCGGAGCGGCACGCAGCCTATGCCGCCGGCCTGGGTACCTTTGGCCTATGTGACGGCCTGATCACGGCCAAGGGCAAGGCAATGCGGGCGGGCTCGGTCGTCGCCCGTATCGACATCGCCGCCACGCCACGACCCTACACCGACCACCACGCCTACTGCCTCTTCTACGCCAAGGGCACCTGCGGCGACTGCATCCCCCGTTGCCCTGTGGGCGCACTCTCGGAGAAGGGCCACGACAAGGTCAAGTGCCGGGCCCACCTGGACAAAACCCGTGTCTATGTCACCGAGAACTACGGCTTCGAGGGGTATGGATGTGGGCTCTGCCAGGTGGCGGTGCCGTGCGAGTCGCGGATACCGCCAAGCCTTGTGCCGAGGTAGGACAGGGTACGAGGGGATACGGTGCCAAAGGAAACGGGAGAAGGTCCGGAGCTTGAGTTCCGGGCCTTCTCCCGTGGTGCCCTAGTACCCTATCCCCTGTAGTGCTGCGAGATCGGCAGCCGCCTGTCCCGACCAAAGGCGCGGACGGTGATGCGGACGCCGGGGGGCGCCTGGCGGCGCTTGTACTCCGAGAGGTAGACGAGGCGCACGACGCGCTTGACCGTTTCCTCCGAGAACCCCAGGTTGGCCACAATCTCGTCAGGTGACTGGTCCTCCTCCACGTAGGCCCGCAGAATGGGGTCGAGCACTTCGTAAGGCGGCAGCGAGTCGCTGTCCTTCTGGTCCGGGCGCAGCTCGGCGGAGGGTTCGCGGGTGATGACACGACGCGGGATCACGGGCGTATCGCCCACCGTGTTCCGCCATTCGCACAGCGCGTAGACCCAGTCCTTGAGCACGTCCTTGATGACGGCGTAGCCGCCGGCCATATCGCCGTAGAGGGTGGCGTAGCCCACACTCATTTCGCTCTTGTTGCCCGTGGTGAGAACCAGCCAGCCGAACTTGTTAGAGAGCGCCATCAGATAGTTGCCGCGGATACGCGCCTGGACGTTCTCCTCAGCAACATTAGGCTCGGTGCCCTCGAACGGATCTGCCAGCGCGCCCAGATAGGCCTCGAAGACCGGCTCGATAGGCATCACCATGTAGCTGATACCCAGATTGGCCGCCAGGGTCGCGGCGTCGTCGTTGGACATGTCCGCTGTGTAGCGGGAGGGCATCGAGACACCAGTGACGTTCTCCGGACCCAGCGCGTCGGCGGCGACGCACGCCACCAACGTCGAGTCCACCCCGCCGGAGAGCCCAAGAACCACCTTGCCAAAGCCGTTCTTGTGCAGATAGTCCCGCGTGCCCAGCACCAGCGCGCTGTAGATCTCCTCCATACGCTCCATCGGCTGCTCCAGCCGGGGCTCGGAGGCAGGGAGGTCGGCAGGCACGGATGCCGGCAGGGGCAGGTCCACCACCGAGACTGAGCGAGGCTCCGCCTTGCGACGGCGGGGATCGTGCAGCCGCCAGCGGAAGACGGCGGTCGTGTCGATGTCGGCGACGATGAAATCCTCGGCGAATTGCTTGCCGCGGGCCAGCACCTCGCCGCGCTCGTCGATGATCAGGCTGCCGCCGTCGAAGACCAACTCATCCTGCCCACCCACCATGTTGCAGAAGGCCACGACGGCAGCACTGTCGGCAGCTCGCGTACGTAGCATCTGTTCCCGGCTGTAACTCTTGCCCGCGTGGTAGGGGGAGGCCGAGATGTTGACCAGCAGCCGAGCGCCGCCCTGCAGCGCCTGGAGTTCCGGCGGGCCGGCGGGGTACCAGATGTCCTCGCAGATGGACACGCCGAGGCGTAGGTCCCCGCGGCAAAGCACGGAGACGTCGGAACCGCTCTGGAAGTAGCGGTCCTCATCGAAGACGCCGTAGTTGGGCAAGTACTGCTTGCGGTAGGTGTGGGCCCACGCGCCGTCGTGGAGGACCGCCGCGGCGTTGTAGACATCCTCGTCCACGTCGACAAAGCCCACGATGGCGGTCAGGCCGCGCGACTTGGTAACCAGCGACCGCACTGCCGCGAGGTTGGCCTGGAGGAAGGCGGGCTTGAGGAGCAGATCCTCCGGTGGATAGCCGGTGACGGTCAGCTCGGGGAAGAGCACCAGGTCCGCGCCGACCTCGCGCGCCCGGTCCATCCCCGCCTCGATCTTGCTGACGTTGCCGCCGATGCCGCCCACCGTCTGGTTGATCTGCGCCATCGCGATGCGTACACGGCTCATGTGGATCCCCCTGGAGTTGATGTTGGGGGGAGTATACCGTCTTTGGGGGGTCCAGCGAGACAGCGACCCCGGCTGTCATCCCGAACGGCACAAGCAGTCACAGTCGATTGGGTAACCGGAGAGTGAGGGATCTATGCCTACTCAAGCCTGTGACTCCGTGGCCCTGGATCCCTCTCTGGAAGGAACTGCCGAGTGGTTGCTGGGTTGACCCGTTCGGGATGACACTTGCGCGGCGAGCGTTGTCAGACAGCGGAGCCCGTGGTAGCCGACCGCGGTAGGGTGAACCCTGCCGCCATACAAAACAAGCCTGCTTCAGCAGGCTCGAGAGGCGCGGACTCAATCCAGAAGGCACAGCACGGCTTAGTTGGCTGCGGTTCAGCCTGCCTTCAGCAGGCCTGGTGTGACTAGCGGTGGGCTTCAGCCCGCCGCGGCCTGGTCTGCGCCCCGACCTACAACCCCTCCAGCTGCCCGGCCAGGCGCTTCGGGCTCACCACCCCGTAGTTGGCGTGGCGGACCTGTCCAGTGGTGTCGACGACGAGGATGGTCGGGACGGTCAGGACGCCGTATGCGGCAGCCGTGTCGCGATCGCGGTCCACGTTCACCTTGCGGATCATCGCCCGTGATGTCTCATTGAGCCTCTCAAAGAGCCGCGATTGGGTAGCGCACGACGTACATGTCTCGGACCAGAAGTACAGTACCTGAGGGTTCCGTGGGCCGGCACTGCGACCCTCTGCCCTCACTGCAACGGTGGCGCGCCGTCGCTGGTATGCACCGAGAACGGCGAACGCCGCGGCGCCTGCCGCCATCAGACCCAGCGTGATCCATACTCGAGCAATCATGTCGTACCCCCCTCAATTGGGCTTTGGGAGAAGCCGGGGATACCCAATCGGTTCAGTTGATAGTATGTGAAGCATCCGACGCAGAAGTCGGCGAACAGGTTGAGGGCGGCGAGGGCGATGTGGATCCAAACCAAGGCCCATCCTGCGACCGGCAAGCCAAACAACAGGAGCACGGTGGCGATGACATCCAGCACGGCACCCACCCCCTGCGCGAACCGATGGGGCTCAGGGTGATCGGCGATGACATTGGGCTTGACGATGCCCGCCGGTTTGAGGACGTAGCGGTAGAGGGCGCGCCAGAGGGAGATTGCTGGCTGCAAGGCACCGAGAACACCAATCAGGGCAGCGGCAGCTACCAGGGGCCACAGGTTGGCGATGAAGGCGATCACCAGGATCGCGATCGTTGACGCTTGACCGACTTAGACCACCGACTGATCGACAGTCGGCTCACAAGAAGCATCCATGGCTTTCCCTTTTATTACTATATACATCCATATTATATACTATATATGGCGCATTGGCCACTGAGCGCCTTACGCTCGGCGAGCGCGAGGGTGTGCCGAGTGGCACGGCCGATATGCGATCCGTCAGGCTTGGTGCGATGTCCCTCTGGCAGACAGCCGGGGCATGGTAACCGACCAGCGCAGGGGCACGGTGAGGTGAGCGGGCAGGAAGGAGCCGTCGCGCCGTACGGGCACAGCTGCGCGGGTTACCAGCAATCGCGACCAAACGGAGGAGAGCCCCGGGCACTGGGCCAGGGCTCCGTTCAGGGCTGGGGAGCGAACCGCCTGCCTGCTCGGCTAGTAGAGATGACAGGCCACCGACCGGCCGGGCTCGAGCTCGCGCAGGGGAGGCTCCTGTTCCCGGCACACTGGCATCGCGTGTTGGCAGCGTGTGCTGAAGTTGCATCCCTGTGGCGGGTTGATGGGGCTCGGCACGTCGCCGGTGAGGATGATGCGCTCGCGCGTTTCCTCAATCTCGGGGTCGGCGATGGGCGCCGCAGACCATAGTGCCTGCGTGTAGGGATGGAGCGGATTAGCCAGCACCGTCTTGCTGACACCCAACTCCACGATCTTCCCCAAGTACATCACCGCCGTGCGATCGCTGATGTAGCGGACCATCGACAGATCATGTGAGATGAAGAGGTATGTAAGATTGAGCTCCCGCTGGAGCCGGCGCAACAGGTTCACGATCTGCGCCTGAATGGAGACATCCAGGGACGAAATAGGCTCATCACAGACAATGAAGTAGGGATTGAGGCTCAGCGCCCTCGCGATTCCGACTCGCTGCCGCTGCCCACCTGAGAACTCCGCAGGGAAGCGGTTCACGAAGTAGGGGCTCAACCCAACGCGCGTCAGCAACTCCACCGCCAGTTCTTCTGCCTCTTTGCGATTGCCGGCGATACGGTGCACGAGCATCGGCTCGGTCAGGATGCGCCCGATTGTCATACGGGGGTTCAGCGAGGAGTACGGATTCTGGAAGACGATCTGCATCTCTGTGCGCAGAGGCTGCAGCTGACGGTGATCCAAGCCCGTGAGTTCACGCCCCCTGAGGGTGACCGACCCAGCGGTGGGTGGATCCAACTGGAGCAAGGCGCGGGCCGCCGTTGTCTTGCCGCAACCACTCTCTCCGACCAGCCCCAGCGTTTCGCCCTCACGGATACTGAACGAGATGTCGTCCACTGCTTTCACGTGGCCAGAGACCCGCTGCAGCAACCCCCGGCGTACCGGGAAGTACTTCTTCATATGCTCGACGGTGAGGATAGTGCCATCTGTGACATTCATGCGGCTTCCTCCTCGCCTGCTTCAGGCGTAGACGTCTGAAGCACCCTGTCAATGTGCCAACACGCTGCGCGATGCCCCTCATTGACATCGGCGAGTTCAGGGCGTTCCTCCACACACACCTTGGTGCGGAAGCTACAGCGCGGCCAAAACGGACAGCCCGGGGGCAAGTTGATCATGTCGGGCGGGGCACCCTCGATATAGGTGAGGTCGCCGCTGCTGGCTCCGCCCGCGCCAGGAAGTGACCGAAGCAGCCCATAGGTATAGGGGTGCGCAGGATGTCTGAAGAGCTGCTTGATCGGCGCCATCTCCACGATCGTACCGCCGTACATTACATTGACACGTTTCGCAAGTCTGGCGATGACACCTAGGTCATGGGTGATCCAGATGATGGCCATACCCAGCTCTTCCTGGAGTTGCCTCACCAGATCCACAATCTGCGCCTGGATCGTGACGTCGAGAGCGGTGGTCGGCTCGTCAGCAATCAGTAGCTTGGGACCACAGGCGATGGCAATCGCGATCATCACTCTCTGACGCATCCCGCCGGAGAACTGGTGCGGGTGGTCGTCCACGCGCTGGTCTGCCTGAGGAATCCCGACGCGCGACAGCAGCTCCACGGCTTGCCTGCCCGCCTTCTTTGAATCTAGGCCAAGGTTGACCTGCATGGATTCGGCAATCTGACGACCGATGGGCATCACCGGGTTCAGCGATGTCATGGGGTCTTGGAAGATGACGCCGATATCGCGCCCACGCACCGTGTGCATCTGTCTGCGCTTGAGCTGGAGCAAGTCGATGCCGTTGAACAGAACTCTGCCACGCTCAATCTTGCCGGGAGGCTCGGGGATGAGGCGCAGCATGGCCATTGAGCTAACGCTCTTGCCGGAACCGCTTTCCCCCACAAGACCGAGGATGTCCCCCTCCTCCATCCCGTAGGAGATGCCGTTCACCGCATTGACCACACCATCCTTTGTGTGGAAGCGCACCGTGAGATCCTCAACCTGCAATAGTGGTGCCATGGTTGCCTCCCTCAGATGTTCTCACTAACGTCCAAGGCATTGCGGAGCCCGTCCGCAATGCCCTGAAAGGCTAGTACCGACAGGGTGATCATCAGCGCCGGGAAGATGATCATGTGTGGCCAAAACTGCCAGTAGTAGCCTGAATCAGCCAGCATCCGCCCCCAACTCGGTCTCGGGGGACGCACGCCCATACCTAGGAAGCTGAGACCGGCCTCGGCAAAGACGGCCACGGGTATCCCTGCTGCGAAGCCCCAAAGCAACAGCGGCGCCGCCTGCGGAATCACGTGAAATACGATAATCCGCCAGCGTGGGATTCCCAGCGCTCGGGCAGCCTCGATGTAGTCCTGCTCGCGAATGGTGAATGTGAGCCCGCGCATTAGGCGGCAGGAGTTGACCCAGCCCGTTATAATCATCGCCAGGATGAGGTTCTCCAGGCTCGGCGAGAGAACCATCACCAGGTAGAGCACGATCAGATACCACGGGAGCGCCGAGAACATGTCTATCAGGCGCGTCACCAGCCAGTCGAAGACGCCGCCGAGGTAGCCTGCCAGCACGCCAATCGGCACACCGATGGCCAGACCCGCAACGCCGGTCAGAATGCCCACAAGCAGCATAGGGCGTGCGCCGAAGACAATTCGTGTCAGCAAGTCGCGGCCCAGCTCATCGGTTCCGAACGGATGTGCTGCGCTGGGAGACTGCAGCGCGTTCATCATATCGATCTGCTCGTATCCGTATGGCGTCAGGATGGGGGCGAAAACGGCTGCAAGAATCACAAGACCCGCAAAGACAAGGCCAAACATTGCGAGCCGATTACGCCGGAAGCGGCGCCAGGCACCCACCCAGAAGCTGGCGTACTGCGTTTCCTCTGTGTAGCCCTCGGGCGTGAACACCGGCTCAATCGCGGACGATTGACTTCCTGACTCCGTTGTTGCTCGCGACGCGTCAGTCATCGTCTCGTCTCCGTTATCCGAACTCGTGGATCGATGATTCCGTAGAGTATGTCGGTCACGAAGTAGGTGAGAGCTATGAGGAGCGCCCAGAAGATCGTGATCCCGAGAACCAAGGGGTAGTCGCGGTTCGTGCTGGACACAACGAAGTAGCGACCTAGGCCAGGTAGACCAAAGACCTGTTCGATGAATAGCGATCCCGTCATCATGCCTGGATACAGGGGAAGGAACCGTGTAATCATCGGGATCAGGGCATTGCGCAAGACGTGACGCACCATCACGCCGGTCGGCTGCAAGCCCTTGGCGTAGGCAGTACGGACGTAGTCGGCAGCCATGGCTTCGGCAATACATTGGCGCGTCCAACGAGCAACACCACCCGTAGCTGGTATGCCGAATGCGAGGACAGGCAGGGCAATATGGTGAGCCACGTCACGCCAGTCATTCGGGTCACCCCAGTTGCCTGCCGGGAACCAGGATAGCCGCACAGAGAAGAAGTAGACGAGCACAAAGCCCAGGACGAATGACGGTATGGTGGAGATGAAGACAGCATAACTCGTCACGATGTTGTCAACCCAGCTGTCCTGGTTCGCCGCGGCGACTACACCTAGTGCGATGCCCGCCGAGATTGCGAGCGTCGCTGCAAGGCCGCCCACAAGGGCGCTGTAGGGCAGCGCGCTTCGAATTAGCTGCGTCACAGTGCGCTCTGGTTCCGTGAATGTATACCCGAAGTCCAACCTAACAGCGTTGCCAAGCCACGTGAGATACTGCTGCCACACCGGCTTGTCCAGGCCGTACTTGGCCTTGAAGGCCGCCACCTGCGCATCCGACAGGGGTATCTCGGCACCTTGCATCCACGGACCACCGGGGACAACGCGGGACAGTGTGAAGGTGAAGATCGAGAGGAGCAGCAGCGTCATCGCGATCCCGCCCAGGCGCTTGAGCGTGTAGACGATCATTCTAGGTCACCTCCCCATGACAATGAAGTCAGATACGTTCTGTGGCTTCAGACCATCGTCCGGTCGCAGCTGCAAATGAGCATCCTAAGCGTGCCAAACGCCGCACATGTCAGCCACAGGCCACCGTGGCCCCGTGAGCGCCGCATGCTCTCGGACCCGATACCGCGCGAAACAGCCTGACGTTGGGCACCGTGCTCCAAGTGTCACGCCTTTGCGCCATCTCGGCAAGTCTGCTGGCAGGGCGTGGGAGGCACGCCCTGCCAGATTGGTGGATGAGGGGCTACCCGAGTCCGGCCCTGCAGTCGGAGTCGGACCAGTAGATGCCCTGGTAGGCGTGCGGGCAGCCGACGGCGCCGCCGCCCCACATCTGGTAGCCATCCTTGTTCGGCACCAGTGTCGGTCCCGCAGCGTTGCACGGCCAGAGATTAATCTGGAACGGGTGGTGCATGAACAGCCATGCGCACGACTCAACTAGCAGCTGCTCCGCCTCCTTCAGGCCGGCGAAGCGCTCGTCCGGATCGAACGATGCGTTCGCCGGGTTGTACAGCGCATCCCAGCTCTCGTCGATATGCGGATGACGTCCTGTTGAGCGGAAGACGTTCATGAACGTCGCGGGATCGACATAGTCCTGGTTGTAGTTGACGTAGTACATCGCCGCCGTACGGTCCGTGAAGGCAGCGCTGGTGAAGGACTGGAAGTCCGACGGGCGGAGCTCGATGTCGATCCCCAGGTTCTCCTTCCATTGCGCCTGAACCGCCTGGCACAGTGCCTCCTGCTGGGGATTGGGCTGGCGGATATAGAGCTCGTAGACGGGGAAGCCGGCGCCGCCAGGGAATCCCGCGTCTGCCAGAAGCTGAGCCGCTGCCTCAGGGTCATAGACGTTCGGATCCAGTTCCTGAAGGTCAGGGTTGTAGTTGGGGAAGCCCGTCGGCAGGATACCCCAGGCTGCGTTGGAGAAGCCCTGGTAGATCTGGCTGACGAGGGTGGCCTTGTCAACTGCTTTGCAGAGCGCCAACCGCACGTTGCGATCGGTCAGTGGCTCGAAGTCACCCAGCGTGTTGAAGCCGATGTAGTCGGTGCCCGTGGGTGGCAACGGGTGTGACTCCGCCCGCAGTAGCGGATTGGCGTTGACGAGGCCGATCTCCGCTGGGGGCGCGCCTGCACCGATATTGACAGTCTGCCGTTCTCCCGCGATGTATGCAGGGAGACCGGCCGGCAGGGCGGGTTGCGTGCGGACCTCCTGTACCCAAGGCCGGCGAATGCCAGCGTAGTCGGAGCGAAGCTCCCACAGATTGCCGAGCTGCCGGTCAAACGAGCTCAGCATAAAGGGACCGGAGGCGACGTAGCGATCGGGATCCAGGGCCCAGTTCTCGCCAAGGTCCTCCTGTGCACCTTCGGGCATCGGCTGGAACCACACACCAAGCATGGGCATATATGGCACGGGAGCCTCAGTATAGATGCGCAACGTGTAGTCGTCTACGGCCTCGATCCCGAGCTCCTCTGGGGGTAGCTCTCCGGACGTGACGGCCGCTGCGTTCTTGATGTCGAAGTAGAACCAGGCGAAGTCGTAGCCGTTGCTCAGCGACCAGCGTAGCGTGTAGACCCAGTCGTTCGCTGTGACGGGAGCGCCGTTGGACCAGGTGAGCTCCTTGCGCAGGAAGAAGTCCCAGTACGTGCCATCCTCAGAAGGCTCCCAACTCTCGGCGCCGACGCCATAGACGTCGAAGTTGACGTCCAGCGAGGTCAGTGTCTCCTGGCTCACGGCCTGCTCGAAGGCGCGATTGTAGAGCGACTCCATGATGTGGCCAAACCCACCGCCGGTTCCGCCCTCTTCACCCAGGATGAACTGCTCCTCGAGCGGCAAGGCATCGGCCGGCAATGTCTCGCCCAGAGCGTTGACAGGTCCCGTGAGCGGGATTGGCGTCACCTCAACGATCTTCTCGACTTCGACCTCAACGGTCTTCTCGACTTCGACCTCGACGGTCTTCTCGACCTCGACCTCAACCGTCTTCTCAACGATCTTCTCGATGACCTCCGGATCCGGCGTTGTGCACGCGGCCAGGACAGCGCCTGCCCCTGCTACGCCTGCGGCGCGAAGAAACTGTCTACGCGTGAGACGCGGTTTCGTACTCACAAAACACCTCCATAGCACTTGATGAATTGGGGACATACTCTCTGATGCCTGACGCGACCACTGCCAATCGGGGTCCTATCTCTGTGCTGCCTCCTTTCATGGGTTACGGTGGGCGAGCAGCCCGGGGGCCCTACTAAACTTCCCGCGGGCGGCGGTCGGCAAACGGGAAGATGCCGTAGCGAGCACACAGACCAAACAGGTGTTGGTCAACCAACTCCCTGGTCTGGCTGAAGTCGCGGCGCTTGATGGCGTCGAGGTAGGCCGCGTGCGATGCGTACATGTCGGCGCCAGCGACGTCCTCTGGCAACTCGATCCTACCGCTGTTGCCAAGGGCCCAATACGTGTTGAGCAACGGCAGTCCGATAGTCGCCAGGAGTCGATCTCCGGATGCCGTCAGCATCGCATGATGGAAGCGCTTGTGCTCCGCTGAATCCCGGCCTGTCACCGAAGGGTGGCGGCGCAGGTCGTCAAGCGCGATTTCCAACTCCGCGATCGCGACAGTGTCGGCCCGGCCGATGCACGTCTCCAATACGGCCAGCTCCAGCATCGCGCGTCCTTCTATGACCTCTTCCAGACTGAAGCGATCGAGTGACTGGCGGAAGCTCAGAAACGCGAGGAAGTCGGTATCCTCAGGCTCCATGACGTAGATACCGCGACCGTGCTGGATATCGACGACGCCCAGGGCCTGCAGCGCGCGAAAGGCCTCACGAACAACCACGACGCTTACGCCCAGGGAGTCCGACCACTCCTGGAGGGAAGGCAGCTTCTCTCCAGGGGCTACCTGGTTAAGGCTGACGTAGGTCTGGATGCTCTCGATGCACTGGCGCGTTAGGTCGGCGCGCTGAGGCTTCGTGACCCCTGCTTGCATCTGATCTCCCTTCGCGGCGGAGGGGGCCGCACAGAAATCGTGGTACGTAGGATACATCAGGCGAGATGGGGTATACTAGTCATATAGTCATCAGATGACTATATGACTAGTATACGGAAAGCTCGCATGCGTGTCAAGAGGGTGCACTGAACTGTCGATGTGATACAATCCGGCCTTGGTAGACCCGATGGACCACGATAGCGGAAGCGCACCAGGATACAGACTTTGGCTGAAACCGCAGGGTTGTCATCCAGTCTCGAGATAAGCAACGGCCTGCCGCTGCCCAGACGGCTATGGTGGCCCTGGACAGAACCCACCGACTACGTCGGCTTTGACCGCTCGTTCACGTTGCCCAATGCGGTCGACGCAGTGCTGGGCATCACTGCCAGCGGCCCCTTCATCGTCTGGCTGGATGGCGACGTCGTATCAATCGATCCCACCCACCTGCCACCGTGGCGTACCGTCGCGTGGGCAGAGCTACACCTCCAGCGAGGCTCGCATCATCTGAGCTGCCAGGTCCAGACAGCCGACCAAGAGCAACCGTTCTTCTTAGGGTGTCTGGATTGGCCACGTAGGGCCCCTACCTCCCGATTGCCCACCGACCAGTCCTGGCTGATGGCGCGGATGCCGCCGGCGGGATGGCAGTCTAGGGAACTGGGGGCCGTGTGGCAACCTGCCTGGGCGTTCGACGGCGTATGGGCCGAGCCTTGGGGCATGCCGTGCGATGCACCCGGCGATTGGCTCCGCCTCTCCACCGGGTGGCAGAGCACAGGCGCTGAAACCCTGACACACGCTGACCATCTGTTCCACGGACTGGCGGGAGCTAACGGGAAAGCACTTGTTCGGCCTGATGGCTCGCTGGTGTTACGTCCTGTCAAGCCCTATGCTGCGGCACCGCCGAGTCTGCCGATTTCCCGCCCCCGTTTGGAGTGGTACCGGACTCGCGAGTCGCACTCTCTGATCAACAACTCGTGGCTGGCGATGCTCGAGCAACGGGCGCCGCACGTGATCTTTGACCTCGGTGCGGAGACATTCGGCAGACTCAAGGTGGGTCTGTGCAGCGGCGGGAGCGTTACGCTGGCTATCACCACCGGCGAGTCGCGAGCAGAGGTCGACAGGTACGACCGCCGCGTGACAGACATTGTGATTCTTCGGGACGGCGAAGGCTTCTCGACATCCCCCACCGGGTTCCGCTACGTCAAGGTGGTAGCCTTGGCCGGCGAGGATCCCGTGTCGGTGCTCGAGCCTATCCAGGTGCAACACATCCGTTACCCGGCCCAGTCGCGGGGAAGCTTCGAGTGCGAGGATGACATCATCAACCAGGTATGGGATGCGTCCGAGAAGACGGTGTGGCTCTGCATGCAGAACGAGATCTGGGATGGCGTGAAACGCGACCAGCTGCCGTGGATGGGTGATCTGTACGTCGAGGCGTTGGCAGTGTACCACCTGTATGGCGACAGCACGTTGGCCAGGCGTACCTACCAGGTTCTAGGGCAGCTGGGGCCGGCGCCGGATCCGCCTCTGCGTGACCAGATCTATCCCGGTTTGCAGGCCATCTGGCGGACCCGGAGCGGTTACATCAACGACATCCCGTCCTACTCGCTGTGGTGGCTGATCGGCCTGCGCGACTACGTCAGATACACGGGCGACATGTCTCTAATCAGCGACCTACTGGGCGAACTTGAGGCGATCACAAAGCAGCTTGTTGATAGCATACGGCCTGACAGCACCTGGCAAGCCCAGGCAGGCTGGGAGTTCATAGATTGGGCGCCTCTCAGTCCCGGCGAACGTAGCCTCTACATGCATATGCTGGCGACGGCTGCATTGAGAGCCGCACAGGAGCTCCTCGCCAGAGTGAGCGCCGACTTCCGCTCGGGTGGCGATCTGCCGAACAGGATGAACGAGGTCTCCCGCCGCCGGCTGGATGATGATGGCACTGGATCCGGCCACCATATCCCAGCTCTTGCCATCGCGAGCGGCGTCGTCCAGGGCGCACATGCCGAGGAAATGTTCGCCAAGACACTGGCGGCGGATCCTCCACTGCGCATGACCTACTGGCACCGCTACTTGGATCTCGAAGCCGCACGTGAGGTACGGCAGATCGCCTGGGGACTGAGATACATTCGACAACACTGGGGCAGTGCAGTCTCGGCGGGACACGCCACGCTTTGGGAAGCCTTTGATCAAGCCTGGCTCAGTACCCCCGACCCCCATGCCGCGACGATCGTTGGCAGTGAGCGCGCTCGATACGGTGGCTATGAGACTTCGCTCTGTCACGGATGGGCCGCCGGCCCCGTGCCCTGGCTCCACAGGGCGGTGCTGGGCGTGCAACCTGTGTCGGACGGCTTCCGAACGGTTTCGTTCAGGCCCTGTCTCGGAGACCTGTCCAAAGCTGAAGGCGTCATACCTACCCCGCTCGGTGACATCAGGGTACAGCTAGAGCAGAGATCGACGAGCACGAGGGGCTTGCGCAAGGCCGAACTAACGATCCCCTCAGGCGTACGACTCGACATCCCAGAGTATGTACGACATAGTTGGGATCTCCGAATCCACAAACTCCATAACTCCAGGTGACTTAGGCACAGATGACAAACTCACTCCGCGACCAGTTCCTGCTTGACCCAGGCGTCGTCTACCTCAACCACGGTTCCTATGGCGCGTGCCCGCGACCGGTTTTCGACCGATACCAGGCTTGGCAGCGGGAACTGGAGCGGAATCCCGTCGCCTTCCTTGGGCGCCGCATCAACGACCTTCTGGAAGAGACCAGAGGTGTCCTGGGAGCGTATCTGGGCGTTGACGGCGACACGTTGGTGCTCTTTCCCAATCCGACCACGGCGATACGGCTGTTGCTCAGGGCGCTGCCCTTCGATGCCGGCGAGGAGGTCCTGACCACGGATTGGGAGTACCCGACGACCAACGCTGCCTGGGACCTCGCAGCATATCAACACGGTCTTCAGTACATCCACCAACCGGTACCGGTACCGTTCACATCCCCGGGGGAGTTTGTCGACGCGCTCTGGGCAGGTGTCACCGATCGGACCCGCGTCATCTTCCTGAGTCACATCTCGTTCACCTGCTCGCTCATCTTCCCGGTGGCCGAGGTTTGCCGGCGCGCGCGGGCCGCAGGCATCATGACCGTCATCGACGGGGCCCACGCCCCTAGCCAGGTTCCCCTGGACCTAGCAGCCCTGGACGCGGATATCTACCTGGGCGCATGCCACAAGTGGCTGTGTGCGCCCAAGGGATCGGGTTTTGCCTACGCGCACCCACGCGTCCACGAGCTCCTGACCGAATCCCTGATCCTAGGCAGCTCGCGGCGCGGTGATGCGCAGCCGGGTCCGGGCCAGTATGTGCCGCAGTACCAGTATCAGGGCACGCGCGACCCCGCGGCCTTACTAACGGTGCCCGATGCTATCCGCTTCCAAGCGGAGCACAACTGGGATGCACAGAGAGCGCGCTGTCATGCGCTGGCCAGCCAGACGTTGACCCGCATCACTGAGCTCACGCAGTTGCCGCCCCTGAGCCCGGACAGCGAGACCTACTACAGCCAACTGGTGTCCATCCCGCTGCCAACAGAGCGTGTCAGTGCCATCTCACGGGAGATGAGCGAGCGCAACATCCTCGCACCGATCCTGTCAACCCACGACAGATCGCTGGCGCGGGTCTCGTACCAGGCCTACAACAGCCAGGCCGACGCTGATGCGATGGTGAGGGCAGTCGAGGTCGCACTCAGCAAGCCCGTGCAGTGACTCAAGTCTGAGTACGGTACGGCTCGTGCGGAGATCCCGCGGCACCGTGGCAGCGCCGGCTGTATGGGACCCTGGCTTCGTGAACAGGCGTCTCAGAGGGTGCCCGGGGCAACGTACCCAGGGTACGTCAGCACAGGATGCCGCCCCAGCACGGCTGTGACCTCGCGCACCTGGTCCTCGCTCAGGGCGAAGGCTTGGGCGGCGTCGGGATCCTCGCGGGCGATCTGGGAGCCGGCCTGGGAGTCGCGGTCGTAGGCGCTCAACCCACGCTGGACGGCGCTCGCCGGTAGGTCGCAGTAGGTGAAGAGCCGCCGGAGCGTCTCCAGTCGGGTGCCGGTCAGGTCCTCGAAGCGGAGGGCTGCCGTGGGGATGCCACGATTCACCTGCTCGAGGTACCACTCCATCACAGAGACCCACCACAGCGCGATCTGCTCGACGACTGTGACGGACTTGCGCCCCTCGCCCAAGTAGGGCAGTAGATGGGTCGGGTCTGCAGCCAGGATATCGTCAAACCAGCTGTAGAGCGTGTCGAGGGAGATGGTCTCGGGCATGTCCAGCATCCTGAAGAGCCGGTAGAACGAGTTGGCGTAGCCAACGGCGTTACGGTAGAGGAAGACGTGCTTCGCCTGCGGATAGATGGTCTGGAAGAGGTCCATAGCTCGCACGCCATGGCTGCGGAACTTGATGGCGTGGGCTGCGATGCCTGCAACGTGGTGGTTTCTGAGGAGAAAGCAGACCGTAGCGCGGGCGAGCCATCGCAGCTCGGGCTCCCGGTCCGGGTGCGCGTGGCGCCGCAGGTTGACGAACTGGGTGGCGACGTCGGGCTCCGCAAAGCTGGCGACGACGCCCGATTGGTTGAAGATGTTGTGGAACAGCGTGGAACCGCTGCGGCCCGTGATGTAGATGAAGATGGGATTGTCCGGGTCGGGCAGCTCGCCGGATAGCTCAAGGAAGGCTTCGTAGGGGATGGCGATGAGGTGCTCGGCTCGCTCGTACTGGGCTTGGTAGACGAAGGGCACGCGAGTCAGGTCGACGTCGGGTGGCAGCTGGACAAAGATGGCCCGGCGCGTAGCGTCATCGAAGCAGTAGAGGCTGGCGCCGGGGTCGTCGACGATGACGCGCGGGTCGGTGCAGCCGGCGTCCCGGCAGGTGAAGTCTTTGAGGCTGGCCAGGTAGCCGATGCGCTGGCGGTGTCTAGCCTGGATGTTCAGAAGGTGGGCTTGCACGGCACGGTCTCCGCAGATCAGGTGGATAGGCGTGATGCTAGGTCGGGGGGCTGGGGTGTCAAGCCACGGAGCCGGCGCGTGGAGAATCTGCAGGGCGCAAGTGCGCAGCACCAGGTCTTCCAGAGCAGGCCAACCGCGCGCATGCGGGCAAGATGCCCGCGGTCCACAGAAGGGCTGACGGCTGCCGCGGAACAGTTGACAATAGAACGGATTTTCTATATACTATAGGTAGGGATTGTGGACCCTAAGGGGCCACGCCATGGTTTTTTGACGGAGTAGGTCACCCGTGCTATACTCCACGCGTTGCACACAGAGGCTAGGTGCTCGATCAAGCCTTTGCCGGCGTGCGCCCATCCGGACACGGTTGGATCGCACCACAGGCCGTGAAGAAGGGCGCAACCCCGATGCCCCACCCGCAGCGCAGGAGGTCGCCACCACCTGTCGCGTTTTGTTGAGGTCCACCCGCCAGGGTCCCACACGCGGGGCTCGCCGTGCCAGGGACACGTGGCCTGTGGGTTGAGGCAATCGATCATAGGGCCACTTCGCGATAGGCTGCATATTCGGCGACAGGATCCCGCCAACCCGGTGGGTTGGTTACCTCGGGATGCACATGGCGGGTGTCATTATCGGCGATGGGTGCTAGCGCAAACGTTGCGAACGCACACGTTCGTGGGACGGGCAAGCCTGGTCGAGAGCAGATGGGCAGCAGGTCTACAGAGCACATGAAGAACCTGAGGATCATATGACCAAGAAGCAAGCAGTCTACGACGCCTCGTCCATCCAGGTGCTGGACTACCCGGAGAACATCCAGCGACGACCCGGCATGTATGTGGGCGGCAAGGGCGAGTCCGCGCTCCACCACCTGGCGATCGAGGTGATCGACAACTCGGTCGACGAGGCGTTGGCCGGCGTCTGCAACCGGATCGATGTGGTGATCCGTAACGACGGCAGCATCACGATCTCGGACAACGGACGCGGCTTCCCCGTGGGCATCCACCCGGAGAAGAAGACGTCGGCGCTGGAGATCGCGTTCACCGAGCTACACGCCGGCGGCAAGTTCGAGGAAGGCTCCTACTCCACCTCGGGTGGCCTCCACGGCGTGGGCATCAAGGCCACCAACGCGCTCTCGACCTGGGTCAAGGTCGAGGTGCACCGCGACGGCGTCGTCTACAGGCAGGACCACGAGAAGGGATTGCCGACGGGTTCGGTCCGATTCCACGATCCCAAGACGGACAAGCGGCTGGGCAAGGTCGGTCAGCGCGGCGAGAAGACGCTCATCAAGCAGCACAGAGACCGCGACTTGGGCACCGGCAGTATCGTCTCCTTCCTGCCCAACCCCGAGTACCTGGACATCGTAGAGTTCAACTTCAGCACGCTGGCCCGGCGGCTCCAGACCGTTGCTTTCCTGGTACCCGGCCTGACGGTCCACATCGAGGACGAACGCGACCCTGAGAAGGACCGCACCTACCAGTACAAGGGCGGTATCGGCGAGTACGTGGGCTACCTCAACGAGGATCGCAAGACGATCCACGCCCCCATCGAGATCAATGGCGCGACCGACGACGGCACCAGCGTCGAGATCGTGCTCCAGTACCACGGTAGCGACGATGAGGAGATCATCTCGTTCGTCAACACCATCCCCACCCCGGACGGTGGACGCCACGTCGCCGGTTTCCGATCCGCGCTTACCAAGGCGATCAACGTCTTCGCCGGCGAGAAGAAGCTGCTCCAGAAGGGCGACGACATCACGGGACGGGACACCACAGCCGGCATCACAGCTATCATCAGCGTGAGCATGCGCGACCCGCAGTTCACCAGCCAGACCAAGACGCAGTTGGGCAGTGACCAGGTCCAGGGCCAGATCCACTCCATCATCTACGACGCCTTGCTGACCCAGTTCCGCAAGCAGATTGCGCTGGGGCGCGGCATCATCGAACGGTGTCTGGCCGCCTCGCGAGCCCGCCACGCCGCAGCCAAGGCCAGGGCACTGGTCATGCGTCGCTCCGTGCTCGAGGTCGACGAACTGCCGGGCAAGTTGGCCGATGTGGCCAAGGGTAGTCCCGTGGCCCAGACCACGCTCTATGTCGTGGAGGGTGACTCGGCCGGCGGCTCCTGCAAGCAGGCGCGCAACCGCAACTACCACGCCATCCTCCCGTTGCGGGGCAAGATCCTCAACACCGAGCGCGCCCGGCTCAACAAAGCACTGGCCAACAGCGAGGTCAAGTCCATCGTCGCCGCCATTGGCGCCGGGATCGGCTCCGACTTCCAGACGGACAGCATGCGCTATGGGCGCATCGCGATCCTGGTCGACGCCGACGTGGACGGCGACCACATCAAGACGCTGCTCTACACGCTCTTCTGGCGCTTCATGCGCCCGATGGTGGAGGAGGGCAGGCTCTTCATCGCCCGCGCGCCGCTGTACCTGCTGCGCAACGGACGGTCGAGCCAGTATGCCTACACCGATGCCGAGCGCGACCGCATCCTCAAGAAGTGGGGCAGCAGGGCCAGGGTCACCCAACAGCGCTACAAGGGCCTGGGTGAGATGAACCCGGCACAGCTCCGAGAGACTGTATTCAAGCTGGGCGACGCCGAGGCATGGTTCAACGAGCACCTGGTGCGCGTGACCGTCAACGACGTGCACGCCGCAAACCGCACTGTCTCGCTGTGGATGGGCGGCAGCCCCTCGCAGCGGCGCACCCGTCTGATGAAGTATTGGGACGGCGAGGTCATTGAGAACGGAGCCGACGACTGATGTCGTCGCGACGACCCACGTCGGCGCGACGGCTGGGCACAGCGCCTAGTCGCCTTGGCCCCCATTCGCAGCGATAAGGAAGGACCCTGCTATGGAAGCAATCGCCACCCGTGTCGAGGACAACGTCACCGACACCATCGAACTGCACCGCGATCTGACCGACGCCTACATTGGCTACGCTCGCGAGACCATCACCGACCGCGCCTTGCCCGATGTCCGCGACGGGCTCAAACCCGTGCAGCGGCGCATCCTCTACGCGATGAACGACATCGGGCTGAACTCCAACAAGCCCCACAAGAAGTCGGCGCGCATCGTTGGTGAGGTACTGGGCAAGTACCATCCCCACGGCGACCAGTCGGTCTACCTGGCGATGGTGCGCATGGCCCAGGACTTCGTGATGCAGGCTCCTCTGGTCGACGGGCAGGGCAACTTCGGCTCCATCGATGGCGACTCACCGGCAGCGATGCGCTATACCGAGGCAAGGCTGACCGCGTTGGCCGAGACGATGCTCCAAGACCTCCACATGGATACCGTGGCCTGGCAGGACAACTTCGACAGCTCGCTCAAGGAGCCCAAGGTTCTGCCCACGGTCCTGCCGAACTTGCTCATCAACGGCGTCGACGGCATCGCCGTCGGCATGGCCACAAAGATACCACCACACAACCTGGGCGAGATCTGCGACGGCGTGATCCATCTGGCGGAGAACTGGACGAAACGCGCCAAGGTCACCGTCGATGATCTGATGAAGATCATCCCCGGTCCCGACTTCCCCACCGGCGGTCTGATCTACCGGCATCGCGACGACGGAAACGGCGGCACGGTCGACACGATCCGTCAGGCCTACGTGACTGGCCGCGGGCGCGTCATCATGCAGGCCCGCATCAAGCTGGAGGACATCGGCGGCGGGAAGAAGAACATCATCGTCGACGAGCTGCCCTATGCGGTGCTCAAGACCACGGTGCTGGAGAAGTTGGCGCGCGAGGTCCGCGATGGCCGCATAGCCGGCATCACCGACCTGCGCGACGAATCGGACTACACGGGAATGCGCGTGGTCATCGAGGTCTCCCGCAACGCCGATCCCGAGGACGTCGTCGCCGATGTGCTCAAGTACTCGCAGCTGCGCGAGACATTCGGCATCATCAACCTGGCCCTGGTGCCTGAGCCGGACGGCTCGACGAGGCCTGTTGAGATGTCGCTCAACGAGATGCTCATCCACTTCATCAAGCATCGGCTTGAGGTGATCGAGCGCCGGAGCGAGTTTGAGCTCGCCCAGCGCAAGGCCCGTCTGCACATCGTCGAGGGCCTGCTCAAGGCCCTGGACATCCTCGACGAGGTCATCGAGACGATCCGCCGGTCGCGCACCGCCGAGACCGCGCACAGCAACCTTATGAAGAAGTACGGCTTCAGCGATCTCCAGGCCACGGCGATCCTCAACATGCAGTTACGCCGCCTGGCCGCGCTGGAGCGCCGCCGTCTGGTCGACGAGGCCAAGGAGCTGCGCGCCCGCATCAAGTATCTTGAGGGGTTGCTGAAGTCCCAGGCCAAACGTCTGGGCGTGGTCATCGAGGAGACGACCAAGCTCAAGGACGAACATGCGCAACCTCGCCGCACCGTCATCATCGACACCGAAGAGCAGGCCGCAGGAAAGGGCACCTTCACCACCCAGGCCGACCTGGTGATGCCCGAGACCCGCCAGCTGGTCATCCTCACGCCCAACGGCTTGCAGCGGCGCGACACCTCGGGCTACACCTACCGCGCGGACGCGACCCTCACCAGCCGTGCCCCGGCCGGCGGGGGGCATCTGGCCCACCTGCGGGTGGAGCCGCACGAGGAGGTGCTGCTCTTCTCCAGCGCCGGACGGGCGTGGCGGGGCGGCGTAGGCTTTATTCCGGAGGACGGGGACTTCGAGTCCCTGGGGTTGGCCAAGGGTGAGACCGTGGTCAGTATCGCGGTGCCCAGAGCAGATGAGTGTCTGGTGATGGTCAGCCGGTCGGGCAGGGTGAAGCGCACAAAGGTCGAGGATCTGTCACTGATGGACCGCACCTGGGACGTGACGATCGGGCTGTCGGGCGCTGATGATCGGCTGCTGACTGCGGCTGTCGCCGGCGACGATGCGCACGTTGTCTTCTACACACGGGAGGGCCAGGCACTGCGGATCGAGGCGGCCACGGTCAACCCACAACAGACGGGCTCGGCGGCAGGCGTTGCCGGGATCAAGCTACGGGCTGGGGACGAGCTACTCGGCGCCGTCGTAGTGCCCGACGGCAAGGACGGCAAGACGTGGCAGGTCGTCGTCATCTCGGAGGTCGGTTACGTGCACCGCTTCCCACTGGCCGAGGTCGCGGTGAAGGGACGGGCCACGATGGGCGTGCGGTGTCTGCGCAGCTCGAAGACCACAGGGAAGATGGCGGCGCTGGCGGTGGCGAAGGCGAATAACAACGTGGACGTCTACCTGGCGGACGGGCGGCGGCAGCGCATCCCGATGGCGAAGGCGCCCAAGGCCGCGCGGGACACGCAGGGGACACGCCGCGTCAAGGACAGCAGGAAGGTAGCGGTGGTGGCGGCGGTGACGCTCTAGGGCAGTGATTGGGGACTAGAGACCGGGGATTGGGCGCGGGACTGTTGTCCCGCGCAAGCTACGATGTAGGCCGGACTATCTAGTCCGGCCTTTCTGTTGGGAAAGTCCTCTGTGGAGCCTGAACGTCCCGTCCGCCCGCGCACGATGGCACCGGCTCTGCGCAGATGCGTCTGCGCACGTCTGGTCTGGGCCGGTGCGCGTCTGTTGTAGGCCGGGCCGTTGTGCCCGGCCCGCTTCTTGGAGAGGAGCCTACGCCAGGACGTCGTCCATGAAGGCGGCGAGCTCGGCCTTGAGTTTCTCGAGCGAGGGCTTGTGCAGGTACATCATGTGCCCAGCCTCGTAGTAGCTCATGGAGACGTGGTCCTGGAGGTCCTCGTCGAGACCCAGGTGGCTGAAGGTGTACTCGGTGGCAAAGTAGGGCGTCGCCAGGTCGTAGTAGCCGTTGGCCACGTGGACCTTGAGATAGGGATTGCGCGTCATCGCCTGCCGCAAGCCGTCGGCCACGTTGACGTAGTGATTCTGGAACAGGCTGTAATCCCACGGGTGCACCTTGCCGGTGAGAATCTCGTACGGGCGGTCGCTCTTGAAGTTGAGCACGGACCTGACGTAGTGGTTGAGCGCGCCGGTGTAGGCGCCCTGGACCGTTGCATAGCTGGGATCCCAGTCGTGGCGCTCACCGGCAGCGTCGCGATCAATGCCCTTGATGCGTGAGTCGAATCGGCCGATCGTGTGACGTTCGGAGCGCAGCAGCTCCTTGACGAACCGGTGGATATTGATCCGTAGATTGGTCTGCTGAATGTAGACCTCTGAGAGACCGGTGTACGTGGCCAGTTGGGTCACGATCGCCGAGCGCTCGTCCGCAGACAGCGTCGCGCCCTGCATCAGTGCCGCGTTGTATTCGCCACGCGCGAAGAGCTCGACCTCGGCAAGGAAGTCCTCGAGGCTCATCGCCTGCAGGTGCTCGGGCAGCAACTTGTGGTACCACGCGGTCGCTGCATAGGTGGGCAGGAAGAGGACATAGGGCAGGTCGTTGCCCAGGTCAAAGCGCGCGGTCTGGAAGTTCAGGATGGCCGAGACCAGCATAATGCCGTTCACGTACATCCCCAGACGGCTCTGAAGATACGAGGACAGTCCCGAAGCCCTCGTCGTGCCATAGCTCTCACCAATCAGGAACTTGGGCGAGGCCCATCGCTGGGCACGCGTGGTGTAGAGCCTGATGAACTCTCCCACTGACTGGATGTCCTGGGCCACGCCGTGGAACTGGTGGGGCTCCTCACCGGGAGTAGCGCGGCTGTAGCCCGTGCTCACAGGGTCGATGAAGACCAAGTCGGTGCGGTCGAGCAGCGAGTACTCGTTGTTGACCAATTCAAAGGGCGGGGGCGTGGGATAGCCGTCGTCGTCCATCAAGACGCGCTGCGGCCCCACCACGCCAAGGTGAAGCCAGACGGAGGACGAACCTGGTCCGCCGTTGAACGAGAAGGTGAGCGGTCGCTTCGCCGCGTCCTCGACATCGTCCTTGGTATAGGCCACATAGAAGACCTCGGCCTTCTGCTCGCCGTCGTCATCCCTCAGGACTAGCGTCCCGGCCTTGGCGGTGTAGGCGATCTCCACACCATCGATGGTCACCGTGTGCTTGGTCTCGGCGACCTTCTCCTCGACCTTTTCCTTGTCGTTCTTTGCCTTGTCGGCATTCTTCTTCTGCTCGTCCGCCATCTGCGCCTCCGTTTGTGAACCAGCACCAATGGCGGCAGTATAGGTCGTCGAGGGTCACTGTCAATGCATCACCGACCGTCCTCCTCTCCCTGTCCCGACTCCCGTTCTGCCGCGGTGGTATAATCGCCCCATATGCATGAGACCATTCCCAGGAGGACAATGTGACAGAGTGCTACACCCCAACCAGCGAGGGCAGCTTCGACTTCGACACGATCATCGACCGCCGGTGCACCGAGAGCGTCAAGTGGAAGCTCTTCGAGCAGGATGTCCTCCCTATGTGGGTGGCGGATATGGACTTCGCCTCCCCACCCGCCGTCATCCAGGCCCTGCGGGCGCGGGTGGAGTGCGGCGCCTACGGCTATGAGCGGGCAGCACCGGACCTCGCCGATCTGATCGTCGACCGTCTGGAGCGCGTCTACGATTGGGAGGTCTCGCCCCAGGCCATCGTGTTCACGCCCGGTGTCGTGGTCGGCTTCAATCTGGCTGTGCGGGCGTGGGTCGAGCAGGACCAGGCCATCCTCTACCAGACCCCGGTCTATGGACCGATCCTGCGCGCGCCGGAGACGATGGGGGTCCAGGGCCAGTCCATGGCGCTCACACGCGGGGCCGACGGCCGGTACGCCATTGACATGGACCGCTTCGCCGCGACCGTCACCGACCAAACCAAGCTCTTCCTACTCTGCAGCCCCCACAACCCTGTCGGACGCGTCTTCACCCGCGAGGAGCTCACCGCGATGGGCGAGGTCTGTCTGCGCAACGACCTGGTCATCTGCTCGGATGAGATCCACGGCGACCTGGTGTTCAGCGGCCACCCGCACACGCCCATTGCATCGATCAGCCCGGAGCTGGAGGCACGGACCGTCACGCTGATGGCGCCGAGCAAGACCTTCAACGTGCCGGGTCTGCACTGCAGCTTCGCCGTGATCCCGGACAGGGACCTGCGGGATCAGTACAACGCAGCCCGTGGCGGGCTGGTGGGCTCGCCGGGTGTGATGGGCTACACCGCGGCTCGCGCCGCCTATGCCGAGGGAGAGCCCTGGCTGGCGGCCCTGCTCGAGTATCTGGAGCCCAACCGCGACTTCGCCGTCGCCACAATCGGCGAGCAGATGCCCGATCTGCACACCACCGCGCCGGAGGGTACCTACCTGCTGTGGATCGATTGCCGTGACGCCGACCTCCCCGTCGCGCCCCACGAGTTCTTCCTGGACAAGGGCAAGGTCGCCTTCAACGACGGCACCTTCTTCGGCCCGAGCGGCGAGGGCTTCGTGCGTCTGAACTTTGGCTGCCCGAGGACCCTCCTCGAGGAGGGTCTCCAGCGGATGAAGACCGCACTCGACAGCCGGTAGACTCTGCCTCAGCGATCACTCCGAGTCCCGACCACAGAACACTGTGGTCGGGACTTCTCTTTCCGCCATCCACAGGCTCCCCTTCCCAGTGTCCGGGGCAACAGGAACTTGACCATTTTCAAACCTACGCTATTCTAGGATCAGCAGCCACCGCAGCAGCTTCAGGAGGCATGCGATGGGGAACATCGAACCTACATCGGAAACCCTGGCGCCCGACCCCACCGCGGCAACGTCCGCGACAGTCCCCCCTGCCCAGGCAGTGCTCGGCCTCTCAGTGGAGATCGCAAGGCTGGTCGACGCCACGCCAGAGCTGCCCCCCCTCCTCCAAGAAGCCGCAGAGCGCATCCGCGAGCAGTTGGCGTGCAGCGGCGTGGGTATCTACCGGCTCGGCGCTGGCCAGAGGCTGGCACCCTATGCCCGTGCCGGGGACCTGGACACCCTGCCCGAGACGGAGACCCTTCAGGAGACCGACCCCCTGCGGCTGGCCGTGCGCAAAGGTCGGGCCATCCTCCGCCCCGAACCTGACAGCCGCGACGACGACGCGACGACGACATATCTCTTCCTGCCGCTCAGCGTCGGGCAGGAGCCCATCGGCGTGTTGACCATCGGGTTTGAGCGGGAGCGCACCGTGACACCGGAGACGATGCCCGCCCTCCAGGCACTGGCCCATCACCTCGCCATCGTTATCACCCACGCCGAGCGGCTGGAGCGCGAGCAGCGCCAGCGACAGTTTGCCGAGAAGCTCAACGCCGTCGGGCGCGCGCTCTCGCAGACGCTGGACCTGGAGCAGATACTGGGCATGGTCCTGGGTCAGCTCGCCGCCATCGTCCCCCACCACCGCAGCTCCATCCTGCTCGAGGACAACCGAGAGCTGGTGACGAGGGCAGCCCGCGGCTTTCCCGGGGTGGCCAACCCGCTGGAAATCCGGGTCCCTATCCACGACGACGACGTCTACCGTACGATCTGCGCAACGCGCCGGCCCTTGGTGCTCGGGGACGTGCTGGAGCGGGACGACTGGCAGTATGTGGAGGGTTTGCCGGCAGCGAGGTCCTGGCTTGGGGTGCCCTTGGTGCTAGAGAGCGAGGTCATCGGCATGCTCTCGCTGACGCGGGAGCTGCCCGATCCCTACACCGAGGAGGAGGTCACCCTGGCGGCGACCTTCGCCAATCAAGCGGCGATGGCACTCCACAACGCCGACCTCTACAGCAACCTATCGCACGTCAACGCGGTCCTGGAACAGGCTATCGGCGACCTCCAGCAGCGGTCCGAAGAGCTAGAGGTCACCAATCAAAAGCTCAAGCACCTGGACCAGGCCAAGTCGGACTTCATCAGCATCGCCTCACACGAGCTGCGAACGCCGCTGACGGTGTTGAGCGGCTACAGCCAGATGCTCATAGGCGACGCGGGTCTCAAGCAGAACGACTACCGCTGGCAGTTGGTCAAGGGGATTCAGGGCGGCACCGAGCGGCTCACCACCATCGTCGAATCGATGCTGGATATGGCCCGAATCGACAACCGAGCCCTGCAGCTCAACCCAGAGCCGATGTTCATCTCCGTGCTGATGAAGGCGATCCAGTACAAGATGAACGACATCCTCACCAGTCGCAAGATCCGCTTCAAGATCGACCGCAGCATCGACAAGCTGCCGATGGTCGAAGCGGACACCGCCGGCATCCGCAAGGTCTTCTACCATCTCGTCGTCAACGCGGTGAAGTACACGCCCGATGGCGGCAAAGTGCGCGTATGGGGACGGCAGCTCGAACTGGAGGGAGTGCGACCGGGCCGCGGCTGGATCGAGGTCGTGATCAGTGACACCGGCATCGGGATCGATCCCAGCGTGCAGGAACTGATCTTCGCAAAGTTCTACCAGACCGGCGAGGTAGCCTCGCACTCCTCCGGCATCAGCAAGTTCAGGGGCGGTGGACCGGGCTTGGGCCTGGCCATCACGCGGGGCATCGTCGAGGCCCACGGGGGTCGGGTCTGGGCAGAGAGCCCCGGCTACGACGAGG
>Ga0180435_10001254_pt1 | contig 26626 bp, 26 predicted proteins | sample SS_ome_3_FD_132467 | JGI IMG/M metagenome (GOLD analysis project Ga0180435, IMG submission 132467) | Hypersaline lake sediment archaeal communities from the Salton Sea, California, USA - SS_3_S_1 metaG | ecosystem: Environmental > Aquatic > Non-marine Saline and Alkaline > Hypersaline >... | reverse complement strand
ATCCGGGCATACTGTGTTCAACCTTCCTGGTAGACATTCCAACACTCAAAGCCTGGTTTGAATGACATTCAAGGTTCTGACCAAGAGTGAAAACCATGTTGCATGAGGTGAGGTTATCCCATCCAATGGATAGGCCATCAGTGCTCCCCATCTTGTTACCGTAGCCAATAATTGTTCCCAGCGCTTCGGTGCCACCGGAGGTATTTCCATATCCAAGGCTGACAATAGAATCCCCCTGGGCATACGGATTGTAGACATACTCCATCTCACCCGTGAGCGGATCTTGCACTATCCGGCCATGCTTCTGGGAGAAGCAGGAGAGGGGGATAATGGCCAGTAGGATTGATAAAATGTGCTTTTTCATCGCCTCCTCCTTCGTTTCAGTGACAGGATGGCCATCAGTGGCCAGAACCAGTTCAGCTTCTCCCATCCACCACGTGCTGCCTCCACGGAGATGTATGTCTCACCGGCGGAGGTGTCGATAAACATATCACCGATCTTATCCGGAGTGTTGTAATTGGAGGTATCGCCGGCTGCCTGGTGTATCGTGGGAACGTATGTGCAGATCACGGAGTCGGCGGTAAGCGTGCCGGTCAGGGTGGCATCCCCATCATAGTCGACTGTAAACACATCGGTTAGGGTGTTATCCACCCATTTTTTTGCTTTCAAAAAGTATGCGTCCCCGGAAAGGTGTTCATTGATCTGCAGGGCCGTGAGGGTATCAAGGTCCGGCCCCCCGATGGAGACCCCGCCGATATCCGCCACATAGGATTCACCAGCCTCATATCCGCTCTGGACATATAAAACGGGCTCTGTGGCAAAGTATCCCATACCGATGGATCCATACTTTGAATTGACCAGGCGGTTCACAGCGGTCACACCCTGCCCGATTGTTACGGTGTAGGTGGTATCGGCCTCCAGGTTTGTGCCGAACAGGATGTTATTGGCCCTGGTGGTTTGGTTGTAGTATCCGATGGCCATGGATCGGTCGGTATTGATCACATTGCCATGGCCAACCGCTCCATTGAGAGTATCAGATGAGACTGTGTTATTGGTCCCATAATTGATGGTCGAATCATTCACCGCATTGACCTGGGAGATGTAATCCAGGTCCCCGGTGATAGGGTTCCAGAGATAATACGTGGTATCATTCTGGCCGTAGGCCTGCAGGAGGATTCCAAACAGGCCAATGAAAAACAGTAGCCTCCTCATAATCTATTGCGTTACAATTGTTTTTGAGGTGACCACCGTGCCGGTGTACCCATAATCTATGGAGTATTGCAGCTGTGATCCATAGTAGTATTTCACGGAATCAAGATTCCCCCCGTCGTAAACATATACTTCCCTGTATGCCCTAAAAGCTATCGCCGCCAGGTATTCACGTAACGTGCTGGTAGAGGCATACCCGAAGTCATCCGGATCCAGGTGTATGATGCGTGTGACGCGGTCCGATCGCCACTGGTGTGATGTCATTATGAAGACCTCACCTCCATTTGGTTTGACGAGAACAATGTTGTCTTTGCCCACGGAAACGGTATCTCCGGAAGGATAGTTTACAGTGAAATACGGCCCATTATCTACAATGGTACCGGTTTGGGCTTTGGCTCCGATTAGGATGGCGCTCAATCCAAAAATGAGCAATAGTTTTTTCATGATGCGTTTGTTTTAAAATATATTTGAAAAAAAGCCATCACAGGGTCCATTTCAGGACCCCACAATGGCCGTTATCTGGGATAAGAAAAACCCTTAGTGAAAGGAATAATCATGGGCGCCTATGCATCATTTATGATGTCACCGGTCAGCATCCATTCATCAGTGTCGATCTTTATCAGTTCACCTGTGCCGTAATTGCGCACGGCTGGGGCCGTTTCCCAATGATTAATAGTTACGCCAGACCCCTCATTTATATTGCAATTTCCCGTTGACCCAATCTTTGAAATGCGGATTCGCGTTCCTATCGGGAATGCAACACTTGAGTTTGGCGGAACTGTTATGGCAGAACCGCCATCAATCTCTGAAATGACCATTTCTTGCGCATCACCAAGCACTAATGTATAGGTAGAGCCCGTTTCGACCTTCATGGTATCATAAAGAGGGATCCCGTTTAGCCTGCTCCACTCTGAACCATCATGATAATATAAAGCACTATCGGCCGTGCTTACCGAAAGCCTTCCAGGATCACCTGAAAATGCGGGTAATGATGATAGTCCCACAATCCGCAAAACTTCGTAAACTGTTGTTTCCTTTTCTCCGTGGGTGGTTTGCGATGATTGCCTCACCGAAAATATAGACCCTTCCGCACTGGTTTTAAAGTCCGGGCCCGTCATGTCAAGCCAATATACAGGACCATATAACTCAGACCTTTCGTCATCATAGTCAATCAATAATCCGCTATTTCCAGAATACCCACCCCGCAATTCAAATTTACCTGTTCCGATCGGTATATAGTTAAGTGAATTAATGGTGTCGGCTGATATTGATGTCCAAGATGAATCAGCAACCGTTCCACCACTTGCGGCCAATTCTGCCAGGGTTTTAGTGCCGGTAACGGCATCCGTGAAAAACAAATTGTTCGATCCGTCTTTACCCATTAACGTACTTACATCGCTTACATATAACGTATCTAAATAACCATGATGCCAAAACCTTGAGCCAGACCCTAAACTATACGATTTGTTGATAAGCGGTGAAAACGTTGTATTGGATGATAACAGACCGGATGAAAACGTTAATCGGTTCGTGCTGTTAACGGTAACGACCATTGATGTTGTTGTGCCGTAAATTTGTGTTGCAGAGCTTCCGAACTTTATAAAATCGCCAGAGCCTAACAAAATATTATCACCCGCTGTTGTTGGTGATAAATCTGTTCCCGTCCGCGTCCACAGAGTAGAACTGGGCGGGGTAGCCCAAGAGGTGTTAGACCCATCAGTTGTGAGAAATTTTCCGGAATGAGTGGCTTGAGAAGGCAATACATCCGTCTCATCAACCGAGTGGGGGTTATTCGTGAGGGAAACATGAGCATAGGCGGTATTGTAATTGGCATGATTATAAGTAGACTCATGAGTCGAAATAAGCCCCGATGCTGTTCCGGTTGCATCATACAGCCCGCTATGGTCTCCCCAGCCGTAAGCCGTGTTCCAATTGGTTGAGTTATCTGTAATTGATGCGCCCCAGGCGGATCCGGTTGAGACGGGGATGCCCGCTCCGGGATATACCATGCCCCCACCGGGGGGTGCCGCCCAGGATCCATCAGCGCGAAGGTAATTTGTAGTCCCGCCCCCGGAGGCTGGCGCAAGACCAGCGGCAGATGAAGAGAAATTCGATATGCTCAGAGCATGTGTGTGGCTATTGGCGGAGAGTCCATTGGTACTGGCCAGGGTAAGGGTAGAGGGAGTTCCCATGGTTACCGATCCGCTGCCGGTGATCGTGGTGAAATCCATCCCATTCCCACCACTTACGGACGTTACTGTACCCCCCCCTGCCGGAGCGGCCCATGTACCATCACCCCTCCAAAAAGTAGAAGAGGAGGCCCCACTACCCCCCGCCAGATTTCCTACTGGAAGGTTTCCGGTTACATCAGTACCAAGGTTTACGGTGTTTTGTGTTGCCAGGGTACCCAAACCAGTTAAAGCGTGTGTGTGGCTGGTGCTGGTTACACTGTTCGTTGAGGAGGGGGAGATGGATGATGGCGTCCCAAGGGTCACGGACCCAGATGTGGTGATTGTCGAAAAATCTAATCCACTACCGGCAGCCACTGAAGTAACCGTTCCGCTTCCACCGCCGCCACCGCCGGTTATCGTATCGCCATAAGTTACATCCCCAGTGGATGAATCAAAATATAGCTGAGAAGCTTGTTTCCCGGCAGGGAGCCCATCAAGATTGAGATTCTCGGTGTGTATGGTGTCAACCAGTATTTTTCTTATTCCATCACCAACGGCAACCGCGGTGAGGTTTTCAAGATCAAGGGTGTTGTTTTTAAACTTACTCAATGCACTGAAATTATCGTACCCCCCCGCCTTTAGATGTGGGAGATATATGTCCCTCCCAGCGTCATACACATCATTGAAATAAAACAGCCTCAGAACATCTTCACATATTATCGAGTCGAGGCCTGCGGTCCAAACATTTTCGGTTTCTGTTATAAACTGTCTCCTGGGATCATGAATATGGAATAGGGTATTATTCTCTTTGGCATATATTGCCCCCAATGCCATGGGTGAACTGCCATCATTTTTAATTGCCTCGTCAAAGCCCTCAAAAGCACAGGAATAAACGTCTATAGTTACTCCCTGGCGAACCTCCAGCCCCTGACTTCCCCCCGTTCGGTCCGTGGGGCTGTATAGATAGGAATAGGCAACGGTGTTAGTCGATGATCCCGAAAACTCAAGCGCGTCTCCACTGCTTGCTGATCCGTCGTGTTCTATAATACACCTCCAGACATCTCCCTGACCGGCTATACCCAACTGATCGTAAGCCTGGTAATCTGAGGTAAATTTACAGGAGAAAAATGACACCGATCCGTTTTTTCCAAATTGCCATGAGGCTTGTGCTTCGGATTGTATGAATTCGATGTTAAAAAAATTGACATCATTCCTAAAGTTATAGGATGTTTGTGATGATGAGGTCTGAAATTTAGTCCCTAATGTCACGAGAAACCTATCTTCCCCCACAAGGGTGCTTGTGCCGCAAGCCATGAAGGTTGATGCTGTATTTGATATAATAGGATAAGACGCCACAGCGCCAAGTGCGGGGTTCACCGAAACGCCCAAAAACGTCCTGCTTAGATCCCCCACAAGAATGGAGTCCGTGGTAAATCTGAAATAGCTTTGGGTGCCAACACCCGGGTGGGTTACATTGATTGTATCACCAATAACAGATGTCCCCACTATATAAATGGGCGTATTGTGAGAATTTACCCTGTCCAAATATGGAAATATGTCCCCCTGCATCCAAGTGCCTGCACCATATATAAAGGCGAATCTTCCCGGGTATGATGCTGTATATGACGTGATTGACTCAACCGCTTTTTTGGTTGTCAGAAATGGAGCCCCAGAAGACCCATCGCCGGTAATATCACTTCCTGATTGTGAAATATATACCCTATAAAGAGTATCAATAAGAGTTACTTCGCCCGTTTGATTTTCATAGTACAAATTTAGCCCCGCAAGCTGATCTTGATGCACCTGAAGCGTGTCGGTGTGCTTTGAAATCGAATCACTCAGATTATTTAACTCTGTTCGATGGACCGCGATCGAATCCTCCGCCCCGTCCACCCGGCTATGTATGTATGTAGAGTCGAACTCAATATGTGAGGCCAGATTACCGACCGTCACCCGCCTATGCCCCATGACAGACCCATCATAAAATGGCACGAAGTCAGAATCCTGCAACACATTTTCCTCCGTGAGGCCATCCACATCCATTCGGACCGTGCCGGAGGCCTCATCAACCCCCTCGGTGAAGGTGTATGTGGTTCCTCCGCCGCCAGATTCATCCGTTCCCAGATACCAATTGGAACCGTTCCATTTGATTATCTGACCATTAGACGTGCCTTGTATCACCTGGTTGATATTCACCTCATGTGGGTTCGTTGTCACATCCAACCGATGGTTGGTATTGGTGGTAATGTTGGCCGCATTGGAGGCAATATCCACATCATTCCCGGCAATCTTGGCCCTGTTTGAGTCAATGCTATCCTCCAGGATCCCCCTCTCATCCTCTGCGTCCTGGAATATCACCTGCTTGGTGGACCGATACGTATCCTCACCTCTTACCACTACAAACTGGTCCGAGTTGGCCGAGGAGGTGGTGACATCCAATGAGTCAAAGGGTGTGTTTTGTCCCAACGCCGTGGTAGCCGCCAAAAAAATCATGGCCAGCAGTGCAAAAATGTTCCGTTTCATGCTATTTCCTTTCAAGTTTTCTAATTCTCTTTTCCTGATCCCACATATATCGAAGCAACCGCTCACATGTCTCCTCAAGGCCCCCGATATACTTGGTGATATTCGTTCGCTCATCCTTTTTAAAGGCCGGGAGGCGGTTTAGCCTTTTGGTTTGTCGCCAGTAGGCGCCCAAGGGTGGTTGTTTATCTTTTATGGCGAAGTCGGAGGGGTACGTTCCTCCCACGGTAAGATCCCCGTCAATATTCACATCCTCCTCCACGTAGAGGCCCTTCCCGCGCATAAGGACAAAATCATTGTTGAAAGAAATGTCCGGGTAGAGTATGGGTATCTTATTGGAGGAAATCCCATCACCCGTGATACACATGTAATTGCCATAATCATCATATAGCTTTATGGTTGAGCCCCCCTTATACCCGTCTTGGACTAGCTCAAAGACAATGTCCCCTTGATCGTAAACCTTAATATCCTGCCCGGAAATTTCTACTCGGTCTCCGCCGATCGATGTGCGAAACACCGCATTCGAGAGCATGGCCTGGCCCGAGTCGAGGTCTATCCACGTCTGACCGTCCAGCGATTCTATACGGCCGGTCTTTATAAATCCCCCATTGATGGTGGTTTGGCCGTACAGCCACGCAAGGCCCCGGATGTCATCAGCCACGGAGGAGAGTATTCCCACCAGGAAGTAGTATGTCCCCAGGCCGTCGCTGATATCATATTGCGATGGTGTAACAAGCCAGGCGCCATTATCATTGGCGTCGAAGCACATCACGTATATATAGTAGGCCGTCCCCGGGACAAGGCTGCTATTCGTGTATGCGGCGGCGATATCCCATGTTCTGGGCCCCTCCTCATCGATAGAATAGTGAGTAAGCGACCCGGTGGATAAATGCAGTGCGTTGGCATTACCCCCATAGTTTGGCTCAGCAACCACGCCATTGAGATGCATCTGTGTGCTCTTGCTGCCTACAGCTAGCATGGATGTTTGAATCGAAAGGGGCCTAATGCGATCGGGATCGAAATAGTTATCCTGGTCAAAGATCATCCCCTGTAATTCTTCCAGGTCTAAATAGCGCCTCCGGATCTCTTTATACATCTTCTTGTCCGCGACGGTGATGGTCTCCCGCATCTTCTCCCTTTCGGTGGTCACCTTGGATATATAGCTTATCAGGACATGCTCACCGATGGTGATATTGTAGTCATATGGGTCGGCTATTGATTGATTTAATTCCAGTATCCGGAAGTTCAGCCCACCGGTGGCCAGCTCTGGATCTGAGATCATAACAAGATCGCCCACATCCAAGATGGTGGAATGGGATTGTAGATAATGTGAGTCTGTCTCAACATCATATTGAACGTTGACCGTGGACATCTGATCAAGGTAATCCTGAGCCTTGCTGGCCAGCGTGGCCTCGGCGCCATCGATATACGCCTGTGGCATCTTGATATCCACAAAAGTAAACTCGTCCCCGGGTGCCGGTGCAAAAGTGGAGCTTGGGAGGGTTAAATCATTCTCGTCCGTATATTCATTGAAAACAACCGTATGAGTAGTATGATTATAGGACTGTATTTCAAACTCCATCCCCGCCAGGTCCCCGGTTTTGAATACGATCTTTGCAATAAGGCCCTCCAGGAGGTAATCATTGAGATCAAAGTTTATCCCGGCATCAACTATTGAGGTTATCTCCGGAACGCTGTCCACTGACCCGTTGAAATGCGGATACACATCATCAAACATCTTCACCCCCTCACGAATCCCAAACAGCCCCACATTCGCCTCCAGGTAACCAGGCGATGCCAGCTTGAGCCTTTTGGCTCCATACGAGTACTCCAGGTTCTTCTCAGAGCCATAGGCATACAACCGGGTGATAAGGTTTTTATCCCCAACTTTTCTGCGGTTGATGTTATATAGTCCTTCGGTATATTCCAGGTTTAACCCGGTGGCATTACCCACGGAGGGAACCAGGTCAATCACGCCGGACGGGGAGATGGTATATTCAAGCTCATACTCTTCACATAGGCGCTGAAGAACATTAAGGCACGACTCTATGTTAAAAGTAAGATCTCGAAACTCGGTAGCCGCAACCGTGCCGGCGGAATAGGTGCCCGCGCCATGAACGCGGTTGAGATTGGTGATGATCAGATCCAGGAAATCGGCCGCCTTACCGGTTAATGGAAAGTCTGCCTCCCCATCAAGCAAGAAATAGGCCTCATCAAGGCCGATATACGGACCCTCGAAGCGAATGGAGTATTTATACTCTGCCCCGCTGATCTTTCGAAAATCGGGGCCCTCCTTCACCGTGTAGGTTATACCGCGCCATGTGATGAAATCACCAACAAGGATCTCAACAAATGAGTCATAAGTGAAGTCGAGGATAATGTAATCCTCACCGTTCAATTTCTTATGCAGCCTGGAGCTATCATCGATGTTTGGTGTTAATACCGTTCCGGCGCCTCTTTGAATCGTTATCGTTGCCATTAGTTTTCAAATGTTACCACCCCGCTTGCCGGGAACTCAACTATGCCGGCTGTTGGGAATATGATTGCTCCGCCACCTTCAACATCCACCCCTATGTCGGCGATCCGAAGGTTGAGACGAACCAGGGCGTTTGCCCGCTTAATATCTGCTTTCACCCTTGTTGTGTCCGCATAGTAGGTGTTGGCTGTGATTGAGTGATATTCCAGGACCTTCATGCCCGGTTGCCGGACCACCCCGTGGAGATTATTTACCGCCGTTAACATCGCCGATGAGGTTGGGTATTTGCCATATAGGGTGATGCTGCACTTACGCACCGGGCGGTAGGCGGAGTACTGGGGCGGTGTGTTGCCGTAGGTAAGCTCCCGCTTATGGTATGAGTTGTCATAGAGTAATTTCATCTCTTGTACCACCATTGAAAAATCCGACCAGAAAGAGTACCCGTCCAGGGTGGGGTTATTACCCCCCGAGGGCGACGCGGGGGTTGGCACGGGAACGGTGGTTTCCCAGAACTGTATCACCACGACGGCCTTCCCGTTCGGGCTGAATGTGGCGTTCTCCTTTATACTTTTCATCCTGGCCGAATGTGTTCCATATGAGGTGATGAGGGTAACATCCTGTCCCTCATATAGGCTCCTGAGAAGGTTTAGATCATAGAACAGGTTGGATCCATTGTAAAAGAACAGGATGGATATCTCTCGGCCATCCCAAGATAGATCTGCCGCCTCAACATATGGCTCCACCCCATTCCCGTCCTGCCAATCATGCTCCGTCTTTCCAAGCCTTTTGGGGATGTCCATAGCCCCGATAGAGGAAAGCGGAACCAGGTTATAATTCTCGAATGGTATGGTATTAATGCTATATGCCATCAGGTAAATTGCCTTTTAATGTCTGCAATGTCTGCCCGTATATAATCCAAATGTCTGTTGTGATAGGTGTTTGCCTCTATTCGTTCCAGATGGGAGGTCATTAATTGCATCCCCTCGGCCATCGCCCTGGTGTCAAGCATGATGGTGTTCATACGTCCGGCCAGGATGGTGCCCGTCTCCTCGGTCAGGCTCCTGCGGATGGCGCCCGACAGGCTGTTGGGATCCTCCCCACCGGCACCTGTCAGGTTGCTGATATCCATCCCCATATTCTCCATGAATCTGAGCATGAACTCATACTGGTTCTGCAGGGCCTCGCTCTTCGCCTGCCAGGAAGCCTCCAGATCCTCATACTCGCCTGGGTCAATATTCCCATATGAGTTTCTCGCGTCAGCCCTTTTAGCCGGGGACTCCATGGCGGCGTACAGCTCATCATAGAACTCCTGCATAATGCGGGCGACATGTGTCTGTTGGAAGGAGTTGAGAAGGGACTTTTGCATGATCTCCTCGAAGGTGGCGCCGAAATCATGGGCCCCACGCTCCATCTCTTGAAACATACCCATCACATCATCCACTAATGTGTTGATGTCAAAGCCTACCAGGTCGATCTTGATCTGTAACTCCATCTCCTCGATGGCTTTTTCATAATCATAGATCTGATCGAGGGTCGACTGGATCTGATCCCTGACCTCATCGTTCATGATAGAGCCCCACTTCCGTAGTGCGTCATAATAATCGGCCAGATCCCAGTTGGAAGTGTCTAGGGTGGGAACGATATCGCTCCCCGGCAGATCAATGGTGATGTCCACATTGTTTAGTGAGGCGACCAAGGAGTCAATGCCGTCCCGCATCCGATCTATGGATTGCTCGGCATCTTTGAAGACGGGCACCCCGTTGATCCGCTGAATATAATAGTACTGATCCTGAAGGGATTTGTTTATCCTATCCACGGCATAAGAAATGCGTTCCGCCTGCTGTGCCATCTGCTCCGCCTGGGCCGCCGCCTTCTTTCCGGCAATTTCATTAAAGAAATCTACCAATCCATCCACAATACCAATGATCCCATTGATCAGGGTGAGCGTGTCTCCGGTAGCTATATAATTGGCGATAGCGCCCGCATTGGAAACGATCTGCCCCATGGAGGCCACTGCTTGACCTGTTTCATCACTAAATTTACCGATGACCCCCGACAGCTTTCCCATGGTCTGTCCGAAGTAGTTCATGTCACGCTCCAGGCCCTCTATCTCCGACTGCTTGAACTCAAATGTCTTTCCCAAAAACCGGAACACCTTGTCAACCTCATCAAAGGATTCCTTATTGACGCTGATCTGGATGTCCTTCTCGATTTGGGAGGTCAGCTTGTCAAGATTTTTGGCCATTGACTGATATGCTTCATCCCACTCATCCTTTGCCTCATCGGCCATATCCTTATACCATTCCTGGATCTTGCGGTTGGCCTCAATGATCCCCTCTGATAACTCCAGGTTGATAATCTTCAGCTGAGCACCAAACTCCCTGTACTGGCCTTTCATATAGGCCAGGTACTCATCAAACGAATCCCCATACTGGGTGAAGACATCATATTGATCACCTGACTCCCCCTCAAGGCCAGCTGCACGAAGGCGCGCAAGCTCCTGAAAGGCTTTTTTCGCCGCGTCCAGCTGCTTCTCCAGATCTTCTACATTCAGAATCTGAAAGCCACCCTTCCCTCCGGGGCCACCACCATTAAAAAAGCCGGATGTCCCACCGAAAAGATTGTCATCAGTAAAAAATCCTTTGTATAAGTCCCGGATCTCCTGTGCTTTTGCTTCCAGGTTTCCCTGTTCAATGACCATTTGCTCCGCCAGATTGAACACCAGGTTATAATCCTTCCCACCCGTGAACGTGTCAACAAATTCACGTACACCCTTCTGTAGCTCCGCCCATTTTCTCCCCGCCTCAGCGGTGTTGCCCTCCGACATGAGCTTCTTGTAGGCCTCATCCAGCTCCTTGAATTTTCCGACCAGGACATCAAAATTGTTTACCGCCAAGCCGGCCGCTTCGTCACCCAGCCTATCAGCCAGCCCCTCCAATAGCTTGCCCTTTATTCCGGCTTGGGCATTGATAGCCTCTTTAGTAGCACTCTCCAGGGCCTCAGTCATGGCCGCGGAGGTAAGCCGATTCTCCATGGCTTTCTGAGCCTCTTCGTGGGCCGTTTTGATATCCTCCAGGGTGCTTTTCTCGGAAAGCAGGTTGGGCAGATAGTCCCCGTACTTCTCATTGATTCTCTCCAGGGCTTCCTTATGTGCATCAGTCCCTTTTGCTGTTTTTCCCAGGATCCTGAACAGCCCCTCCATCTCTATTTTCTGACGAGCCGACTCTGCGGTGAATTCCCTGAATTCCTTGGAGGCTTCGGCTGCCCTCTGTCTGAACAACAGGAAGGCCGTGGCGGCCGCCGTGATGGCCGTTACCACCAGCCCGATCGGATTGGCTTTGGCCACCACATTGAACGCTTGTAGTGCTTTACGCGTTCGCACAATAGCCCGCATGAATGAAATCTTGCTGACCGCCGCCGCCTTGGTGGTAACCTTGTAGGCAACCAGGGCCGTTGTGGCAATGGCCAGATACTTGGTGAACTCTTCAATCCTGCCAGAGGCAAACGCCTCATTCATTGTCTTGGCAAAATCAGTCCCCTTGCCGGCAAAGAAGTCACCCAGGGGTTTGAGGGCCGCCAGGAGGTTGTTCTTAAGCAGCTGGCTTTGATTCACGGAGTCCTCAATCATAATATTAAAGGCGTCGCTTGAGGCACCCACCGCCTTGGCATAAGTCTCAAGGTCCTCAGCTGCACCCCTGGCGTTCTGCCCAGTTGTGGCCATGATGGCCAGCGCACCCTCAACCCTTCCGGTGAGTTCTTTGATATCCACTCCCGCAGAGGAGGCCTTTTCGGCAACCAGGTCAAAGGCCTCTTGGAGGGTATATGATTCACTCCATCCCTGCCCCAGCTGCTCATTTACGGCGATAAGGGCTTGACGCAACTGTGTCATAGCCATGGATGTGGAGGTTCCCTGCTTGGTCAGGGTGGCCGTAGCGGAGGCGATCTGTTCGAAGCTCACCCCATATGCGGCGGCCAGAGGGGCTACCTGGGCTATATTGCTGGCCAGCTCACTAATTGTGGTCTTACCCAGCTTAACCGTATTAAAAAACGTATCAGAAACCTCACCTGCTTGTGCGGCGGATAGCTTCCACGCGTTCATCACCGTGGTGATACCGTCGGCTACGGTTGCCACATCAGAGACGCCCCCAACGGCCCCCTTGGCGGAGGTCTCCAAAAGCCTGAGCCCCTCAGCACCATCGTATCCGGCAGAGACGATCTGATAATAGGCCTTGGCCAGCTCATTAGCTGATTGAGGCACCTCGGTGGACATACGAACAATGGCGTCTGCATAACCGTCAAAATTGCCCTGCACGGCCGCGGAGATGGTCTGCACCTCCTTCATCGAGTGCTCATACTCAATGGCGAAGTCTTTCACGGCATCCGATGCCTTTGCGAAAGCTATTGCAGCGCCAGCCGCCAGACCGGCGAAAACATCTGCCTTGGTGATCTGTGAGGTCATACCGCGTATGATCCCAATGGCCTGCTGAGATCCACGCATTAATCCGGTGTTGTCTATCCCTGTGGCAAAATACAGGTCATTGCTTCCTGTGGGTATCGGCATGGCTTATACGGCTTTTGGGTCTTTGTATTTTTTGATCTTTTGCATCTTACCATCAAAATCTTCATGCTCTATCCATTCGAATTCACCGTGCTCATCGCGCAGGATCTCACTATTCTTTTGTCGGAAGCCGGCTTCAATCATCATGGAGTTGAGCATCTGATAGCTCATCCCCCACAGGGTGTAATGTGGATCAAATCCAAAGGCCTTGTTTACTATTTCAAGGAGCGAGAAGGGGTTTATCAGCCTGTCATCAGCCTTTCCTTCCCGTGGCTCTCCAGGTTCTCCTGCAGGGCTATTATCTCCGCTGCTCCCGGGCCCATCTTCGTCAGAAGAGTGGTAGAGTTTATGAAAGACAATGTCCCCATCCGAAAAAGGATGGCGTTAAGGAAATAGTGCAGGTCCTTCCATGTGCAATTCTCCCTTAAGAACTCGGGCATATACTCAGGGAACGGGCCCTTTCTGTTATAAATCCCAATGCATATGGCCTCCACAATCACGTCATGATACTTAGCCATGATGCCCGGGGCTGCCTCATCAAACGGCCTGTCTTGGTTGACCGATATCTTCTCCAGGTCTTCCTGGTCTATCTTGGTAATGAGGGGGTGTAGACGCATGACGGTGCCGGTCTTTTGTGGCTCAATGATGATCTCCGTGCGATATTCTTTTTTAACCGTCTTCTTTCGGGTGATCTTGGCGCGGATCCATGGGAGGGAGAAGCGTTTAAGCTCCTCTTCTGTTTCTGTCTTTGAAATGGGGAATTCCTTTGGAAGCATCGATCTGTCATTGATCACAAAAGGCACTACTAAGGGCACATCGGCGATGGTGTCAGCTTGTAGCCCAAGGAGGTCTTGAAGCTCGTTGAACATTTTAATTTAAAATATAAAAGAGGCCACCTTTATGGGGTGACCTCTTCTGTGGAAGTATGATAGTAAAAAACGGTGTCCCGCTATGTACTAACCACGGTGCGCTTATAGGGGGTGTTCACGACACCGGCAGCGGTACGGGCCTCCTGGACGTACACGCGCACGATCACTGTCTCGGAGGACTTCTTTCCGGGAGCATTACCAAAACGGGCCACTGTTTTACCGTTGACAATAAGATGTTCAACATACTCTCCATTAATGGTTGAGGTGGTAAATTTCCACGTCTTGTTAATCTCGGGGATGGTGGTGGGGGCGGACCATTCACCACTTGAAACAGCCCCACCCATCAGCACCAACAAATTGGCGGCAGAGGGGGCATACAAAGAGAATTCGACATAGTCCGGATCATCCTTCGTGGTGATGGTGTGATACGGCGTGTCAGAGGTTTCAGTCATCATGTTCTCGTCACTGGGTTCAGAGTTATTGAAACCCAGCGATCCCTCCACGATGGACTCGGCAAGCTCCGTGAATGAAACGGCGGGTACTCCGTCTCCTACGGTGCCATACTCAATTTTTTCAATTCCAATCGCTTTCATATTTTATTGATTTTGTGTGAGTTCATATCGCATTGTGAAACAGTCAAAGCCTTTCTTGGCCTCTTCCATAATCTGTGAGAAAGCAGGGTCAATAACACAGTAATACCCCTCCGGGCTTGATCCGTTGGCTATAAGCCCCCGCACAAGCGTCCTGATGGCTTTTAAGCGGTCACGATTCACCATCCCGTTATCCGGTTTGGGTACGTAGATATTAATAGCCACCGGGATCACATTGACAACATCAAGAGAGGTGGTCACTATGGCACGAATTACGATGTGCTCCGCCTTAAGATTCAGCGGTGCCGGGCCTTTATAGACCGGCACGCCTACGGACTCTATCATCTCGTGCAGTATCTCCTCGCTATCAAAACCGTCAGCCATCAATCGCTTTCTTTAACAGTTTAACCAACAGATCATTTGTCTTTACCTGGCTTGAGGCGATCACGTCCTTCCCGTTGATCTGCTCAACCTTCATGGCGTAATCCATCCCGGCCATTCCGATCAGGACGAACCCTTTGCTGTGTACCTGTGCCAGCTTTGTGGCCAGCCGCCTGGCATTTATCACCCCATCCGGTCCGTTTGCCACACCCTGAAAATCATCCGACACAACGTCACCATCAACAATAACCACATATCCGATCGAGGATCTGAGGTTCCCGGTGATGTCGTTGTAGGCGCCGTTCTCTCTTGCCAGCTTGACGAAATATTCGCCAGCATAAGTAAGGGCCTCGATGATCTTCTCCGTGGCGTTTCGTTGGAACTTTAGGTTCCATCGCAACAGATCGGCATCGCCGAACATTGGTGTCAGGCCAGCCATATCTCAGAGTAACTCTGTAATGGGGGCCAGTACACAATCTTCCAGGTGCGACCATCTACGGTCAGCTCATCCGCTCCCGCTATCACATCAGACTTGGTAAAGAACTTAGCGGCCACCTCGATAATGTCACCATCGGGGTGCTTTACCCTGGTGGTGCCCCCCTCCGAGGGTTCCAGGCGGCCAATAATGGTGGATTGCGATTCACTCTTCCCGGCATATTCACCATTGGTAATCACATCAGTGATCACCTTGATGGTGGCTGTATGGGGATATCGTTTTACCACCAATTTGGTTTTGCGTTTCCTGTTCCAATCATAGAAGCGTTTGCCTTTTCCGGCTCACCATTATTTCGATAAAGCTGTTCGGCCAGGGACCTCATCGCACCACGGCTGAATTTCATTGAGAATCTTCCCTCAGAGAAATCAGGGGACGCGACAATGGCCATATAGCAATCAGCAGCACACAACGCCACGGTGGTGTTCGACTCAATGGCATAAGTGGCCGCCCCATCGTTTGCGATAGAGCGGTCCACCAACACCTTAGAGATATAGTTATCGGGAATATCGGAGAGACCCGGATAAGATAATATTGCTTCTTTGATCGTCATGCTTTACGCATCAGTTAATTATGACCAGGAGGTGGCGTTTGTTTTCAGGATGTAGATCGAATCCACATCATTGAAAGTGGGGAACGCATTGGCCTGACCCTTGGTGAATTCAGCCACCGGATCCAGAGAGCTCCACTTGGAGATCAGCACATGATCACGCTTATTCATGACCGCTATCTTCTTGGCGGCAGCCAGGTTCTCCTCGGCAATGGGCCCATGCTTCACCTGCCCCACGCGCTGGTCGGTCACAAAGGTGACATAGCCCGTTTTCCAGGGGGCCACGGAGGTCATGGCGTGAGCCAGGGACTCAAACCTCACGGCTGAGTTCACAATCTGGATGGGCGGCAAGAGGTGACCCTCAAGCAGCATATTCACGGAAGCAAGATCCAGGTATTGCTTGGTCTTGGAGGTTACTCCCCGCCATCCGGCGAATGTTTCCTTGGCCTCGTCTGTGGCCGCCAGATAGTTGAAGGTGGCCAGGTCCATGATGATCTTGGTGATAACGTGTCCATTTTCCCTTGCATCTTCAACCTTCTCCTTGATATCGGCAATCGGCGTAGCCGAGGCGGCAGTGGACCAGATGGTGTCTACTGCGGTCTTGTTCGCCGAGGGAATCCCAAAGTCCACGGTGGTCTCTGTCACGATGCCGTTATTATTGGCGGCGGTCAGGGCCAGGGATCCATAGGATAATGCCTGCATACATAGGTGCTCTGTACGCGCCATCACGCCGGTGTAGCAGAAGTCGACATCATCAAAGACCAGTTTCAAAAGATCCGCCTTACTACCACCGCCGGCCATGGCCTTCATGGTGTTATAGTCATTCAGATCCTTCTCATCCATTTGCCTCTTCAGGGTGATCTTGGGGATATCACCGCTGATCTTTGTTACGGACCTGCGGGTTTTCAGGGGGGCGCTGGCATTGTACTCGACAACGTCAGCCATCACCGGGGCGCCGCCCGAGCCGGATAGTGATTCCCATGTGAGTTGGGTCGTGTACTTCAGCCCGAAAAACAGCTGCCAGTACAGGGTTCTCAGAAGAGCTTCACGCTTCTTATTGATGTAAGCCTCAAGGTTCTTCTTGTTCAGTTCTTTCAAAAGTGTACGTTCCATTTTGTCTCTTTTTTAAGGGTTACACAAATCTGATTAAGGACAAAGCGGAAAGTGCCTTGATATTTGCATCCACAGAGTAGGGGAGCAGTGATTCCCTAACCCTTCCACGGACCATGATTCCACAGCCCAGGTTGTCATTGGCCAGATCAACGGAGTTCCTTGAAATACCCACGGGGGTGTATTTAAACGCCGCACTTCCGGCAGCCGCTTGCGCCGTTGCCTGTACAAGGCACTCGCCATCAAGCATGGCATGACCCAGGGTGGTACCCACAGTGATGGTGTCATAATCATCCTCCGTGGTAGTGATTTCGGTAATGGCATAAGCCGCACCGACAAGGCCAGAATCGGTGATAAAATCACCCACCTTGAACTCATGGCCCTTCAGGACCTTGTAGCCAGTCTCATCATCGGCCTCATCCTCATAGAGCTCGGCCGTTTTGAAGATGTGGTAGATTCCACTGGAATCGACCCCAAGAAGAGCACCCTCTCCAACGGAGGTGGTGGCTGCCTTGAAGTCATCCGGATCTACGACACCCCCACCGGGAATATCCTCCAGCACGAGTTCAACGGCCAGGGATCTTTCGGTATCAGAAGTTTCTTTTACGTACATGACGAATTTTTTTGTTAATGATTAGGATTCTTTTGGCGTCTCAGGAAACTCACTGCTTAGGAAATCATTCATGTCCGAGTCGGCGACCTCGCCGCCTTTTTCCCCTTGGCCGCCATCCACAGAATCATTGATATGCTCCTGCTTCAAATCCAGGTACTCCGTTTCAAGCTCCTTCACCTGGTCCTCCAGGGATGTTTCCTCATCGCTGAGGTCAACCCTTTTGAGCCATTTCTCTTTGAGCTTGTCCGGAATCTTGGAAGCCTTTAACAGCTCCTTGGCCTCGGCCCTCTTACTTGAAATCTCCCGATCCTTTTCTTGTTTCTCCAATCGCTCTTTGAGCTCCTTCTGCTCCCTCATGAATTCCTTCATGTAGGCAGGGATCTTTTCTTTGCCGTCCCCCGTTTCTGTGTCTGGGTCCGGATCTGGATCCTTTGGCTTTTCGGTGGTTTTGCCGTCCTTCAGTTTGTGCTTCTTCTCGTAGTTCTTGACTGCGGTTTCGGAAGCTTCTAAAACCCGGCGATCTGTTTCTGATTGGAGGAGAGTGTCAAAAGTGACCCCGCTGATTGCGGTCTCGATCTGATCCTCTGAGGTGACAGTTTTAGCCATCTTGGTGGCCTGCCTGTCAAGGATTGAGTCCTGAACCCCATTGAATTTGGTTTTCAGGGCCTCTAACAATTTTTGTTTCATTGGCGCTTTCTCTTTAAAATATAAGAGCGCCTCAGATTTTTTTAGAGGTGGTATTTGTTGCCCCGCTTCTTGGCCTTCGTCCTGGTTTCCTTACGGGATAAGAAAAATGAGAGGGCCAGAGCACTCAATGGGATCCCGATCGCCAGTGCGGCCTCGGCCCATCTGGGTAAATCTTGCATCTTTTACTTTAAAATATATCTCGGTTTAGTATTCCAATTTGATCCTTTCCAAAACGGATACCACAGGAATAGTCATCATGCCTGTGCCGGACCTTTCCGATTTTTTAAAGTTCACGCATGAGATATGGGGGATTATGGTGATGTTGTCTTTTGTCTCTTTCTCAATCCACCCAACAGAAAGGCAAATCATATTCTTAGGGGGTTTGATCATTTTGATTCCCGTCCATACATTCATGGTATCCTGATAGGAGTCCACCCATTTTATCAAGTACAAGCGTTTTTTCATTTTACATTAGCTTTCAGCACACCTTTAGGAATAATCTTAAGTGCCTTTCGTGGAATATACTTCCCATCCTTAAGTGTGAAGTTGTCTTTGACCCAATAGGGTGTGGTGGATAGTCTTTTAATTTGGACCGTGTTGTTCTGGATATACTGACGGGCCTGTCCTGGGATAGATCGTATATGACCCTTGACGGGTTTGTCCGACACTAATTGTTCCACGAAGGCGTCCGGCTCGGCAAGGATGGGTACTGTGTGGCAATAGCAGTTTGGATGCCAACCTCCGAAAACGAAAGTTTTCGGGTACTTCCCGACCATGGAGTCGCAATTGTGTACAACAAAACCATTTACTATATAGCTGTTGTCATTTTCAACTTCAAGATTATATTTGGTAATGGGAGTAGATTGTTTCTGCGTATAGTGACGAACGTGGGATATCTCAACGTCCATGAATTCATACTCACCATTATGGTTCATTAATACTCTATCTATCTCTTCGCTACACGATTTCAGATCTTCTCTAATACGCTTTCCCGGAAATCTCAGGACCCGATATCCCATATCTTCAATCTCTTTCTGCCTCGCTAAATCGGCCTCTTTGTCCTGGTGCCAATACTCCCCATCACATTCAATCACGATATCATATCCGGGTAATACAAAGTCAGGCTTAAATATCCGTGGGCGGCCAAACTTATTCAACGCTTTACGCTCCAGAACAACTCCCTTTTCAAAATCAATACCCTTTTCCCCAAGCAACCACTCAATCTTTTTCTCAATAAATGTGGAATTGTGGTATTTGCCGAGAGCTTGGTTTGCCCTTTTATGCACTTCTGGATCCTGAAAGTGGAACTCTCCTTTAGCAACTTTTTTAGCAATATTCTTCTTAAGCGTGGCGACTCTTTTTTTGATAGTATATGGGTTTAAAAGATTATCTATATTCTTTCCTGATGCTACATACTCTTTTAGCCAGGGAATCCTGCCATTATTCTCGGCAATAACCTTCTGTCTTTTTTTTGAAACACCTTTCCTGTGATCTTCATTTTTCCATTGGTTTGTGGCTGTATTAAGGCTTGCACATGATTTTGAGCAATATTCTCTATGGTGGGGAATAAGGGTGCCGCAACTTTTACATTTATTAGCCAGAACTTTAACTTTATCCCCCTCTTTTATTTCAGATATCCTCTTCCACTCACCATTCACCAGAAATGGATGATTATATGTTGCGCTAATTAAATGCTCCTTTCCTCTATTATCATACATCCATTTATATGATATTTCAGTCTTTTTCACCTCATATATGGTCGATCTATATAGCTTAGTAACTCTTTGATATTTACCCTTATGTGTAAGGACAAGGTCGCCCACCTTTACGCTCACGATATTCTTCGGACCTTCTGATGTCATCACTTTTACGTTCCATGCTGTAAAACAGATATCAAACTCCGGGTGGGATCCGGACAGCCTGACTTCATACCCAATCACGAAGTCCATCTTCTTCCATCGCTCCTGATCGGCAAAGCGATAGGCCATGTTTGTTTCCGTGCGGACCATTCGAAGTGCGTTCTTATAGCTAGAGCGGTATTTGCCTCGTCCCGGGTGGTAGTTCTTCATCGGCCGGGAGGGCTTGAGCTTGCCCGTCTCCGGATCCCGCACCCTCCGGAATAGCTTGTCCGGGTCCTTCATCATACCACGCACATCGCGGGAGATCTGTGATGCACCCTGACCGGCCCCGATACCGCTCTGGAGATAGTACTCAATGTTCTCCTTCGCTTGATCGCATACCTTCCAGATCCTGGCTGATGGATCCAGGTTCCCTACCCGTCGTTTCTGGAACGCCTCCAATGCTTTTGCATTGCGATCAAAGAGCCCTTCACGGGCTACCTCGGAGATGTTCATACCATGGACATAGTCGGCTACCAACAGGTCCGTCTTCCTGGAAGAAAGCTCCCATGCGGTGGTTGACTGTGCTTTGAGATACCTGGAGAGCTTTAGATGAAGATCCTGCAATTGATCATCCAATACCTTCTCAATGGACTTATTACGATACCACACACCGCCTGTCTTTGGCGGTTTGTAACGGGCAAGGGTGGGGGAGGAGGCATTGATAAACTCATTGAATATTTGTGCGACACCGGCCTCCTGGTCGCGGATCATCTGCATGAGCTTTCGTTCCCATTCGCGAGGATCCCATTTACTTTTTGGCATTCGATTTGCCCTTTACTTCTTTGCTGGCAGCCTTTGGGGTAACTTTCTGCACTATATTCAGCACTGAAGAGGGATTAACACCCCATTCACCCCATGGAGCCGGTTTTAGTGGAGCGGCTTCACAAATCACGTTGATTAGGCTCATAAGCTTAGTATCATCGTTCAGGGTCAGGTCAACACCATACTTCATGCTGGATCCGCTCACATAGCTTGTGGAAAAGATGTTGAAATCCTTCAAAATGGAATCCCTGAATAACCACTCCAGCTGCTTGACAGGATTTTTATCTGCCCAGGTCTTCTGTGATAGTTTGTACATCAGTTTGTAGTCCTGATCAACCCAGGCCTGTAAGAATTCGGTTAAAATTTTCTTTGCTTCCATAATTATATTTGAAATGATTCGTTTGGTACTACCTGTTCCGCCTTGAGCCTCTCGATCTCCTCCTTCGGGTCCTTGGTGAATGGGCTCAGGCCGGCGGCGGTTTCCTGGCTCAGAATAGGTTTACCACCTGTGGCTGCCACAAGGGAGTCAATGGTGTCGAGCATATCATCTGGCAGCTGGTCGGTGAATTCAACATCGATCTCATCGGCATTAAGTTTACCATCCAGCTTTACAGTGGTGTATCCGGATATCCCGGCAACTACAACGGAGATGGCCCTTTTGAGCGCATCGTAGAAAATCTCACCCTTCTCCTCCCTCTTCATGATGGCGTCCATGAACATGAACTCAAGGGCTTTCCCGGAGGTCACGTTCACCCCTTTGACATTGTTGAAGGAAAGGTCCGGGGTGCTGGTCATGGAGAATATTCCCTCCTTGACTTCATCCATCTCCAGCTTGATACTCTCGGGGGTGTGGTCCCAGGTGGCATACTCAGCATCACCATGGGATATCTTACCATCCAGGTCAGCTTTCATCTCAAACTCAATCACCTTACCAACTTCTTCCTTCCCCGGGGCCTTGCGTACATTGCCAAATATTTTTAGTAGGGGTTCGGCAAAGTAGTCGTTTGTATCCGCCAGGCGGGATATACGCATCTCATAATCATCGATCAGTGAGGCCACGGCCTCCCACTCGGGGAGATCCTGCTCCACATATACCACGGGGATCTTACCGAAAAGATTCTTTTCCGATTTCTCGTGATTCCACCCCGAGTCGTTGACTATGGTGATGATCTGATCTTTGGTGTAGATCTGTGCCTTCTCCGTGTTCTTACCCTCGATATCCACCACCTGAAACTTGCGGATGAAGGCGTCCATATCCCCGTAATCATCGAAGTGGGGGTAGAACTCGCCAGACTCATTGTCCAGGACGGCAACCCTCAACTTAAGATACTTGGTTTTCTTTGTGCTGGAAGTCTCATCCCTGATGGGCTGGGGATAGAATAGGAGGGCGGCCTTTGTCTCGGTCATACATATACGGGCCAGGCGCTTTAGGTTTGTTTGCATCTTCAGGTCCTTATCCCATACCCGGGCGAACTCATTCAATGCGTCATCATTCTCCTCGGCCGAAACGGTCATTTTGCCCCCGAACAGGAAGTGGGTGGCTGTTCTTACAATCTTCTGTGGGTATGGGTAGACGAGCTTGGAGGGGTAAATTGTTTTGGTTTGCCCGGTCTCCTTCCCATTATCATCTACCAGCTTGATAGTCTTGATTTCCCTTGTGCCCACGGAATGAAGTCGGCGGGTACGCTCACCCTCATACTCGTTTTTGTATTCCTCTGGCACCCTGTTCTCGGCGGTATCAACACATAGCACCTCAATCAGCTTCTGCGGGTCTTCAGAGTGTGCTGTAAAAATTTCGTGGATGGAGGGCATTCTACATTTCTTTTAAAATATAAACAGACTATCTGAAGCCCATGGACGCTTTGTTGAGGCCCGTGGACGTTGATCCGGGCTCCAGGTATTCAGCATATTCACGCATCATGAAAGCGTCCATAAAGTCGGGCGAATGTCCGATTATCTCCTTCATCTTGTCTTTGGGGATGATGCACAACTTGCCATCCTCATCGACCTTATCCCGCTTGATGGCACGGCGTTCTTCCATGAGGTGTTGCTCGATGGTTTTAGTGCCGACCATCTTCTTGGCCACAGCCGGGGTGACATAGTATCCCATGTGTTTTATTCTGTCGGCCATCTTGTAATACATCTGTGTTTTGAGGTTCTTATAGTTTTCCCTCATCACGGCTTTGCGGCCATTATTGAACGGCTTGGCATTGCGGATAAAGCCATCGATAAATGAGCCGGCGCCATCATCATCATAGATGATACAGCCATTGGGGACGCTGTAGGAGGAAGCCATCCGCTTGAGCAAGTCAATTACATCATCCCCCCTAGCTATGGGTAAGACCTCACAATCGATCAGGCGGAAGCCATCCCACACATAGACTACCAACAGATCGGATCCCTTCATGGCGATATCTGCAGTGATCCATCTCTGGCCACCCGGGACGGTGTCGTTTTTGAAAGTCTCCTTTAGCTTGTGTATATTGATCAGATCGGTGCCATCGACCCTTACCTTCCAGTTCCCGTGGAGGAGTTGTTGCTGTGTGGCCTCATCCTGTGCCAATAGGTTGCCCAGGTAGCCAGGATCCGCACGTAGGAGCTCCCGGTTGCCATAGATCGTTCCCGGGACGAACGTGACGCCCTTCACCAGGTCATCCGGTTTTATGGTCGGGTCAGCCTCCTGGAGGACCTTAACAATATGGGAAGCCTGATCCAGCACCTCCCTCTTGGTGTTTCCCCAAATGTACTCATTGGCCTCCTTGATGTAATATCGTATCTTCCCAGCCCTCTCCGGGATGGGGAAGCCATAACCGGGGGAGTTGTGGTCCTGGTCGATCCACCACTCAATAAAGTTGGCCACCCAGCTGTCTGGATCCGGGTTGCATGTGGCTCTCACATACGGGTTGACCCCACAGGTGGACCGGTTACGAGAAAGGAGGTAGAAGAAGGAGTATTCCGTGAAATGCGTGAGCTCATCAAAGCCGATGAACGGTATCTGTGACCCCTGCCAATCCAGCACGTTCTTTTCATACTCCAAGTGTGAGAACTTGATCTTTGATCCGGAGGGGAAGCGCCACTCATAGGATGACTCCATGGGTTGCCCCCCCGGAACCGGGTAGATCTTCATTGAGGTATCCCACAGGGCGCCCGGGGCCTTTATCTGTGGATATGTTTTTCGGAAGATGGCCCCCCCGAAGTCGGGGTTGCCGGTATGGCGGAGGGACTCCATCAGGAGGGCAAACGACTTGCCGGCTCCCGCCGCGCCCCCACCGATGGCGAGGTCGGCAGGGCTGGATAGAAAGTCAGACTGAAAACCTTCCTGGGCAGATATGGCCTTAATCTCGGCCATTGGCTGGGAGGACTATGATCTTATCCTGGTCGATCTTATCTCCTTTGGTGGTATGGTCGAGCTTCTTGGGTGCCTCATATCCCAAGAGCTTGGCAATTCGCTCGGTGGACCAGGACTTTCCGTGTAGTTTTAATTCGATGCCGTATTTGTTATATTTGATCCCCTCAATGGCTCGTATTTGTTGATCGGTTAGCTTATCGAAATCTTTATATTGGAGCATCCCGTTCTTCAACTCCACATAATCCGTGATCTTCGAGGTGGTGATGGCTTCCAGTTCATATAGAAGCCTTTCCTTCTTGACCGTAGAGACCTCTTTCAGCTCCTCCTTCAACTCTTGTATTCTTGAGGCTATCTTGATGTGATCCAGCTGTGCTTTGGCAAGTCGGTTCACCGATTCCGGCTTCATCTTCTCACAGTTGTATGACTTTCGGTATGCTTCGGATGCATTTCCGGTCTCCATATAGACATGACAAAACTTCTCCTGCTTGGGTGTTAGGTTCCCCCCGGGGGCGCTCGCCGTCCTTTTCCGAGGTCGTTTTTTTCTCGGTGCCGGGACATTCTTGTTTACCGCTTTCTTTGCCATCTACCTTAAAATATATCTGATAAAATATTCTATTCATTTATGGGGCATTGCCCTTCAGTATTGGCTTGCAGCGGTTCGTCTCCCATTTTTTTTCGCTATTTTTCGCCTGGTGAGTTTGGTTTTCCTTAACCCCAAGCTCTCGGCCTTTCGTGTTACGGCCTTGTAATTACGCCCCAGGTATTGGGCAATCCGGAAAGTTTCGATATGTGGATACTCGGCATTGAGGTATGCCAATTCCCTTGGCGTCCACCGCTTCCTCCCGCTGTTGGGGTTTCGGATCTTGCCGGCCATGAGGGCTTTCACGCGGTTGTACGTTGCACAAACGGAGGAATAAGATTCTTCCCCGGGCCATGATCGAAGCGCGTTGTCGCTAAAGAATTTCCATGAAAATATGTCCTTGTCCCTTTGTGGGATATCGATTTCCTCCAGTATTTCCCGTGCGGTATGGCATTTGTCAAGGATATCGGCCTGTCTGTCCGGGTCATCTTCGAGGGCGTCCTCCCTCTCAATGGATATGGGGTCTATGTTTGCATCCGTGGGAACGGTCCTGGTTTGGTGTCTATAGGGGGAGGTGGGGGAGTGGGCATTGAGCTTGATCATTCGAAGGATGAAAAAGTCGAGCTCGGTGTAGGGGCCTTTCTTTTTTTGAAGTAGGGAGTTGATTTGCTCGGGGTCCTTTTTCAGAAGGGACTCCAGAACGGTGTTGAGTATGTCACCCGCTTGGTCAGCGATTCCCGCCAGGTGTGCCTGGTACTTGGCATAGTCCATCCAGCGTGTATAGCTGTTGGAAATATGTTTATCGAGGTCTTTGGAAATCACAAGGGCGGTTTTTATCTTTGTAGTGGTCGTTCAAAGAGCCTGCCCTTGTGGTGGGCTTTTTTATTTCCTGACCTTTATGATGATTAAAAAAGTACCGTCCGGCTTTTCCTGAAAGTTCACATATTCGTTCCATTCCGAGTCGGCGGGTGTCACGGGCCTGAGCCTATTACATATTTCCGTGGATTCAAATGTCCAGCCCAATTTATTCATCTCCCGGAACATGTCGATGATCTGATCTACTGGCGGCTTCCGGTTAGGAGCCGTCTCACATATCTCGTAATGATTAATTATAGCCTCCATCGCTTTTTTCAATGTGGGGCTCATGCGACTGATTTCCCTGGCAAGTATGTCAACATTTTCCTGTAAACCTTTCATTTCAACCTCCTTTTGTTCTGTATATGGATCACTTCCCCTCCCCTCTATTTGACTGCTTATAGGGCCCTGATCCTATGGATTGGTGCTTGGGTTTGGATTCCTCCTCCTTTGGCGCCGGTGGCGTTTCATCCTTCGGAATTTCATCCCACTCCTTTCCGTTAAACATGAATTTTTTTCCTGTGCTGGCGAGGTCGTGATATACGTCCCCCTTTTTTGGATTGATTGTTTTCATTTCTCTACCGATTTATTGATGGATGTATGCGATTTTATGGATTGTGTCGGTGCTTAAAAAAAGGTATGGGTAGCTGATCTCGTATGGATACCGGTCAACATGATCCGCATACTCAAGGATTAGAGTTCCCCGGGCCACCTGCCAGGAAAGGTCAAGGTAGGCGCTCCCGATCTTGTGGGATCCCGTACCCCCTGTATTGAGTTGGAGGTATGTGTTGAAATCTGTCCTTTTGCCCAGGACATTGAACCTGTACCATCTCCCCTCAAGTTCTGTGGGCATGAAGTCACCCTCGCATGATGTGACCAGGAGCAACGTGAGGGCGAGTATGTAAGTTTGAATTTTCATTTGCCCTTTAGTTTAGATAGTATGGCCATAACT